>Ga0247841_10001260_pt1 | contig 58940 bp, 55 predicted proteins | sample LaCruzMarch2015__2_FD_192410 | JGI IMG/M metagenome (GOLD analysis project Ga0247841, IMG submission 192410) | Freshwater microbial communities from meromictic Lake La Cruz, Castile-La Mancha, Spain - LaCruzMarch2015_18m | ecosystem: Environmental > Aquatic > Freshwater > Lake | place: Spain...
AAGGGATAAGCTATCTTTCACTTTTTACGTTTTCGACTGAGAATTGGCTCAGGCCGAAGGCGGAAATTCGTGCTCTTTTCCAAGTATTCACCAACGTATTGAAAGAAGAAACACCCGAGTTGCATAAAAAGGGAATCAAGCTTATTGTAAGTGGTGATTTATCACGGTTTCCCTTATACATGCAAAAACAGATTACGTATTCTGTGGCTATAACAAAAGAGAATCAAACCATGGTAATCAATTTTTGCCTGGATTATTCCGGGAAAAAGGATATATTAGAAACTGTCAAAAAGATTTTACAAGATTCTGTTCCTTCAGAAGCCATTACCGAGACCCTTATCGAATCCTATCTTCTCACCTTTCCCCTTCCCCCGGTCGATTTATTAATCCGGACTTCGGGGGAGAAGAGGATCAGTAATTTCATGCTTTGGCAGATTGCGTATGCTGAGTTTTATTTTTCAGATTTGTATTGGCCTGATTTTGATAAAAATGAATTTTTCAGAGCGTTAACAGAGTATCAAACCCGTGATCGCCGTTTTGGGGGAATTTAATGGATTCAGATTTTATGCCCCGTCTGGTGATCGGTGTTGTGGGTGGTATTGCCATATTACTGAGCAATTTCCTCCATCCTGAACCTTTGTATTTTATTCTCGCCATCTTTTGGTGTTTTTCTTTCATTGAGTTAACGGCCTTGTTAGGATTGAAAAGCACACTTAAGGATTGGTTTCTATTAACCAGCGCCTATCTATTTATACTCATTTTTTACCTTTTGTCGTTAAGCTTAAAACCGGCATCCCCGTTTTGGGTTATTCTGGTTAGCATTTTGTGGTTGTTGGCCATTCTATACATTTATTTTGGAAATCCGCTTCGTTCAGTCTCCCGCATTATTTCTTATTCTTTGTATCTTACGTTTCCATATACATTCATGATATTTATTCGAAAACAATATGGTTCAAATATCTTTTTGTTACTGCTCTTGACTGTTTGGACGATGGATGTCTTCTCTTATTTTTTTGGAAAATTATGGGGATGTCATCTGATCGCACCCAAAATATCCCCTAAAAAAACATGGGAGGGGACTTTTTTTGGCGTCCTTGTTTCTGGTTTGGTTGTTCTTTTTGGATTTAGTTGGTTGGGATATAAAACCAGTCTTTTGATTTGGATTTCTGCCTTGCTTCTTCCTGTTTTTGGTTTTCTGGGCGATTTATTCGAATCAACAATAAAGCGTAGGTACAGTCGTAAGGACTCTGGTGAATTACTTCATGGGCACGGCGGTTTCCTTGACCGGTTTGATTCGATGCTTTTTGTCACAGTTGCTTTTGGTGTCCTGCTTTGGTTTCTATGAAACAAAAAGTAGCTATTTTAGGTGCTACAGGTTCTATCGGCACCCAAACTCTCTCGGTAGTCTCTGATTTCCCAGAAATCTTTTCTGTCACATTTGCGACATCCAATCATTCCTTTGAAGCCCTTGAGAAAATTGCAAAAGATTTTAATCTCCAAGCCATCGGATTTCATGATAAAAATTTCACTCCCCCAAATTCGAGTACATGCTCTATCTGTAGGGGAAATGAGCAGATTATCGATTGGCTGCTTACGTATCCTCCTGATATTCTGGTGGTCGCAACGGCGGGAGTCGAAGTCTATGATATTATTCGCAATGTCTATCCGTATATTGATAAAATTGCCATATCCAGCAAGGAAGCGATCATTATGTCTGGGATTACTGGACTACTCTTTAAAATGCAGAAGAGCACAAAACTTTTACCAATCGATAGTGAGCATGTGGCGATCCATCAATTATTAAAAAAAATTAATCGGTCATCAATCAAAAAAGTAGTGCTTACAGCTTCTGGAGGACCATTTTACAGATCTTCTAACACGATCGATTTTGAAACCATTACACCCGAAAAAGCATTAGCACATCCTACTTGGATAATGGGGAAAAAAGTGACAATTGATTCTGCTACCCTCGTGAATAAAGGGATTGAGTTGATGGAAGCCTTCTATTTGTTTGGTCTACCGCTTGAAACACTGGATGTTGTCATCCATCCAGAATCAATTATCCATGGCATGGTAGAAACGGTCGATGGTTCTCTTATGTGCCAGATGGCTTATCCCAATATGGAACTGCCAATAGCGTATGCACTCTTTTATCCGGATAAAAAATATGTTTCCACCCATCAGGCATTTGATTATGCAAAACTTCCCGGTTTATCCTTTCGGCCGATCTCTGCCAGAAGTATCCCTACCATTCAGCTAGCGTTAGAAGCCATTCAACGAGGCAGTTTAGCGATTCTTACCTATTTAATATCCGATGAGATTGCGGTTGAATTGTTCTTAAATGGGAAAATTTCATTCAACCAAATCGGAGCGATGATTGATAATGCACTGCACCTACCGCTGGAAACAAAAGAAATCAACGAAGTAAATATTGTCAAATGCTATTTTGATATTAAAAAACAAATTGAGAAGGAAGGTTTATTGTGAGTTATATTATTACATTCCTGTCCATCAGCCTTATCATTTTTTTCCACGAACTTGGTCATTATATCCTGGCCAAACGATGTGGGATGAAAGTGGAACGATTTGGAATGGGGATGGGACCGGTTATCCAGATTGGCAAATTCAAATGCTCCGTAACAAAGAATGATACGGAATACTGTTTCTGTTGGTTCCCGATTGGCGGTTTTTGCCAGATCAAAGGGGAAGAAGAAGACTCAACTGATGAAGATTCCTACAATGCAAAGCCTCCCTTGGCAAAGTTTTTAGTGGCTTTTTCCGGACCATTTACAAACATTCTTGTGACATGGCTTATCCTGATTATCTTCTTAACTTTTATCGGGGATCCATTCCAAAGCAAGATAGCAGAAGTAAAACCTGGATTTCCAGCCCTTTCTGCAGGTTTTAAAGTCGACGACTTGATTGTAGGGGTAAATGGAAAGATAGTAGAATCGTGGGTGCAAATTCAAACAGTGATAGGAAATAGTATTGGAAAAGAAATCTCGCTTATCATCGTTCGGGACGGTCAAGAGCTAACGGTACCTGTAGTTCCTGTTGAATACAAAGAAGACAAGCCAACTCCCGAACCAAAAGAAAAAGAAGAAAAAAGAATTGAGCCAATCGGTGTCATAGGTATTATGGTGAAACCTTCTAACAAAACTGTTTCCTTTAGGAGGGCTATCCTTGGTTCAATAAAAAAGATGGGACAGTTCTTTGTGGAATTCTTACGTTTCTTCGGTAAATTGTTTACAGGCAAGGTTAACCTTAAAAATGTCGGTGGAATTGTCCAAATCGTCAAAATTGGATCCGATACGGCAAAAGTCTCTTTTAGTGCCTTTATTATGTTTATGGCTTTTTTGAGTTTGAATTTAGGTGTTTTAAATCTGTTCCCGTTCCCCCCTCTTGATGGCGGGAAAATCGTTTTTGCTCTGATTGAGGCTATCAGTCGAAAGAAAGTCAATAAAAAAGTAGAAATCTGGGTGAATACCATTGGATTTTTTATTCTTATCAGCTTGATCATTCTTGTGAGCATCAAAGATATCATTGGTTTGTTTATTCGAAGCTAGTTCAGCGCAATTTTTCATAAACCAAACAAAAACCCCCCCGATTGATTATCGGGGGGGTTTTTGTTTTGAATGTGTCTTATAAGTTCCGGGTAATTCCTATTTGAAATCTTCTAAAGTCAGAAGCGTCATATTCCGTTTCTTTTTAATTTCCTTTTCGGCATCTTTTGTAAATCCAGCTTTAGAGAAGATCAAATAAAAATCTCTCCGAATTCTTCTGGGAGCTGGCACAAAATGGGATTCCTGGATAAGTGAGTATAATTCTTCTGTCCCAACCGGCTTATCACCCCAATAGGCTGATCCGAATAATATTTCTTTCTCCCCGAGAGCAACTAAATCAAGTGCTTTTTCTTTCTCCCACCAACTGCTGATATTCGAAATCTTGAAAGGATATTCCCTCGAAACAAGCATTGTTTTAATTATTTCCAGTGTAGTGCGTTTCATGATGAAATTGTAATCTGCTTTAAATTGGTTCACAATATGTTTGAATTGTCCCTGGTGTAGGTAATCCTGGTTTGAATAAATGTAGCGGAACCAGAAGAGGTTGAATTGTTCGATAATCCGATATTTCCCTTTTCTGGATTTCGAAGGATCCTCATCGGTGGCTGGCAAAATCCGCTCAATCAATTCCAACTCACGCAAGCGATCCAGGAATGAAGTCAGGTTGTGAGTTTTCAATCCAAGATATTCTGCAATGCAACCTATTTTGCACTCGTTTAGAGCCAGTATTTGCATAATGGAAAAATAGGTGGTTGGATCATGAAAATCGTAATTTAACATAATCCTAGGATCTATGTAAGCCAGGTTTTTTTGATCAAGAATGTTCTGTTCGATGTTCTGGTAAACATTCTTTGTCGGGTCAATGAGGTTGTAGTATTTTGGAATACCACCTGTTACTGTGTAGTAACCAACAATTGATTCAATGTCATTTTTGGGAAACAATTCCTTGTACTCAAAGAAATTGATCGGTTCAATCGTGTATTCTTTGATCGCTACACCTTCTGCAAAATCTTTCATTCGTCCAGAAATGTAGTGCATATCTGGAATAGAAGAGCCGGATAAGATTAAAACAATGTTGTTTTTCTGTCCAATCTTCATCCAAGCGGTTTCCATTATCGCCAAAATGCTCCGGTTCGATTTTACGAGGTTGGGGAAATCATCAATGATGACAAATCTTTTTGCTTCCGGGTTAGGATTTTTAAAGATCGTGTCAAAGAATATTTCCCAAGCGGGAGCCTTCGTAATCTTTTGAGCAGGAAACTTCTCATTGATCACTTTAATAAAGCGGGGCAATTGGACCATGTCATGCTGTAAATCTGCACGGAAATACAAGGCATTCTCGTCAATATATTTTTTTAACAATGTGGTTTTGCCTGTGCCAGGCTTTCCAAACAGGAGAATCAAACTCGACTTTTTTGGGTCGATCAGTTTGTCTAATTTTAGACTTTCCATTTTCCTTACCTTCCTTTTTTATAAGTATCTATATCACAAAAAAATGATAACTAGAATAGTAATAGGAAATTATATACCCTTTTTCCAGAAATAAAATATTATTTTTAAATAAATTTTTAAAATATTGTTGAATTTGAGACTTTTTTACGTTTTTACTCTAACAAAGATAAGCAAAAAATATTTTTTGTACTATTCAGCTTTATAAAAAGTTGGGAGAATTTCTATAAAATAAAGTTGGATATTAATGGGACCTATGACTGGACCCAAAAAGGCGAATACGGTCTGAAGCTTCAGATTGGACCGCATCCACAATCAATCCAGAAACCGCTGTCGTATCGATAAGACCTGTTAATCCTTTTTGAATAGAGATATTTTCAAGGAAAAAGGCTACTTTCTTTTTTAAACGTGTCGCTACATTAATTTTTGTGATTCCAAGCTGAATTGCTTTTTGGATGGAATCGTCTTTTACGCCGGAAGAGCCATGCAATACGAGCGGTGTACTTACTTTTTCCCTGATATTTTGTAATAAATCAAGATTTAGAGATATTGTTTGGTTAACGATCCCGTGAATACTACCAATCGAGATTGCCATAGCATCAATTTGTGTTATTTTCGCAAAAGTAGCGGCTTCATCAATATTTGTTAATTTAAGGAAAGGATCCCCCTCTCCTTTTTCGTCCTCGTTTTTTCCAACTTTTCCGATTTCTGCTTCGATTTCGCTGTTCATGGCATGAGCCATTTTTGTGAGTTCGGACGTTTTTTCTAGATTATCTTGAAATGCAAGGGAGGAACCATCGAACATGACAGAAGAAAATCCACCAACAATTGCCTGCTGTATGATTTCTTCCGTTTTACCATGATCAAGATGGACGCATACTTGGGTCGAAGAATTTTTTGCTAAATCCAGGCAGGGCAGGAGAATTGTACTCATTCCAAAAAATTGAATGACGGAGGGTGAGATTTGGAGAATGACCGGAGCGTGTTCTTTTTCAGCCGCTCTTACGATACCGAGGGCAAATTCAAGATTCAATACATTGAAAGCTCCTACAGCATACTTGCCGTTTTGAGCTTTTTGCAGTAATGAGCTTAGAGAGCAAATCATTATGGTTTTGTTAAAAAATGCAACAGCCATCTGGCTGTTTTGTACATATTTGATGTATCAACAAATTCAGTGTGGGTGTGAGCTCTCATCATACCACAGGAGATGACGACGCATTGCATCCCTTCGATACGGTCGTTCAATACGTTGGCATCCGATCCCCCTCCACTAGAAACAAATTGAGTGGAGAGGCCGATCTCTTTACCTGTTGAATCCAATTTTTCCAAAAAAGGTGATTTTGTGTCCAGTTTGTACGTGTTATAGATAATTGAACCATTAAAGGTTACCTTATATCCACTTTCGTTTCCTTTTAAAAAAGTTTCTGTAATGGTTTGGCTAATAGAATCGAGCTTTATGCGTGATAATGATCGGACTTCCCCGTTTACAAAACAATGTTCGGCTACGATATTCGTTGCTTTTCCCCCTTCTATCACTCCAATATTGGAGGTTGTCTCAAAATCAATACGACCAAAGGGAATAGATGATATTGCTTTTGAAGCAAACAGAATCGCGCTTTTTCCTTTTTCAGGCTCCATTCCAGCATGAGCGGAAACTCCTTGAATTGAAACAGTAAAGAAGAAATGGGAGGGAGCAATATGTGTTATTAAGCCAGCATCCCCGTCACTATCCAAAACGATCCCAACTTTTGATTTTAGCTGTTTTTCATCAAACGCCTTGATGCCAAGGAGGTGGATCTCTTCTTCTGTACTGAAAAGCAACTCAATGTGGGATAAGGGAGATTGTTTTCAAAAAGTTGTATCATGATTTCAAGGATTATCGCTATGCCTGATTTATCGTCAGCTCCCAATATTGTCTTCCCATCTGTCCGTATGATACTGCCATCCTCTATCCATTTTATGCCTTCGGTTGATTCAATTGTGTCCATGTGGGTTGATAAAAGAATCGAATCGTCCGTTGGCCAGTCTTTAGAGGGTACTCGAATCAATAGATTGGGTTTTGTGCCATCGATAGAGACATTTTCGATGATTTGAACTGGATAAGGAGAGAAAATATCCTTTAATTTTTTAGCTAAAGGGTGTTCGTATCGAGAAGGGCTGTTGATTAAAACGAGATCCTTAAAGAAGCCTAAGAGACGAGGCTCATTGATGGGGAGAATCATACGGCTTCATAACCAGCTTTTAAGGCCTTAAGGTTGATATCCACTACTTTATCCCCTTTATAGCTGAATTTCTTGTGGATCATTTTTTCAACCGTTTCATATTTTGCAAAATTAGTAATTTTCAAAAAACTACCCAGCATGACTATATTGGCTGACAAATTGGAGCCAACGGAGGCGGCAATTTCATTTGTGGGTATGTACATGGTTTTAATATCTGTTCGATTGGTTTTAAAATCAATCAGGGAGGAGTTGACAAAAAAGTTACCGTTTGGGAGTAGGGTTTTCTCAAATGTCGTGAAAGAAGGAGCGTTCATAACAATCAAATTTGAATGCTTCATGATCACTGGGGACCCGATCGGCTCTGTTCCTATCACTACAGTGCAATTTGCTGTTCCACCCCTCATGGCAGGCCCATAGGATGGATTATACAGCGCGTACATGCTCTCATCCACAGCTGAATAAGCGATCAACTGACCGATCATCATGATACCTTGTCCACCAAAACCAGCAGCCAGCAGTTCGATTTCCATTATAATCCCTCCATTACCTTAAACTCACCCAGGGGATAAAACTTCATCATTTCATCTTCAATTCTTGCCAGGGAAGCAACCGGAGAAAAACCCCAATTCGTAGGACAGGTTGATAGTATCTCAACCATAGAGAAACCTAAATCTTTGATTTGGGCTTGAAACGCTTTCCGTATTGCTTTCTTTGTGGCTAAAATATTCTTTGGGTTATTCACAGCGGTCCTGGCGAGATAAGCAGGACCATCTAATTGGGCAATCATTTCCGTAATGCGGATCGGATTGCCTTCTACTTTTGCCTCTCTACCGTAAGGGGATGTTTCTGTTTTCCAACCGATTAAAGTGGTTGGCGCCATCTGTCCGCCGGTCATTCCATAAATGCCGTTATTAACAAAAATCGTCGTGATTCTTTCCCCGCGATTGGCTGCATGGACTATCTCTGCCATCCCGATCGCTCCTAGGTCGCCATCACCTTGATATGTCAGAACTGTTAGCTGTGGCTTTGACCTTTTTATACCAGTGGCAACAGCAGGGGCTCGACCGTGAGCTGCCTGATAGGTGTCTATTTCAAAATAATCGACCGACATAGCCGCACAGCCTACTGGAACTACAATGACGGCGCTTTCCTGCAATTGATTTTCTTCAATAACCTCAGCAACAATACGGTGAATGATTCCGTGTGTACAGCCTGGACAAAAATATTTTTGCATTTTCGATAAGACAGGAGTCACCTTAAAAATTTGTCTCATTTCTTCCGGCATTATTTTACTCCTTCATACACACATTTCACTTTATCGATTACTTCCTGGATGGAGGGAACATTCCCGCCCATTCTTCCGTGAAAGTGTATTGGTTTGAGATCGTGGGTATACAAATGGACATCCTCGACCATTTGGCCAGCGCTGAGTTCAAAAACATACAGGGATTTTGTCTGTGGATTTTTAGCAATTTGCTCAATTTGTTTTTCTGGAAATGGCCATAAGCTAATCAGTCGGAACATTCCTACTTTCATCCCTTCTTTTCTCATATGATCTACAGCTGTTTTGCAGATACGAGCCATCGTGCCGTAAGCAACTACTGTTACTTCAGCATCATCTGTGTGGTATGATTCATATCGGATTTCATTTTTCTTGATTTCATCATATTTTTTTTGAATTTTGATGTTGTGGTTTTCTAAATCCGTGCAATCAAGCAAAAAGGAGCTGATTAAATTCTTTTTCCTATTTTTCATTCCATCAGCTGCCCATGGTTTAGCGATAAAATCGTCTAATTTTTTTTCTCGTTTAAATTCGACAGCTTCCATAATTTGACCTAGAAGCCCATCGCTTAATACCATGACAGGATTGCGGTATTTGTCCGCAATATCAAACGCGTCAAACATCAGGTCCACTTGTTCCTGCAAGTTGACAGGTGCGAGAGTTACCATCCGATAATCACCATGTCCCCCGCCTTTGGTTGCCTGGAAATAATCTGCTTGGGCTGGTCCAATACCCCCTAAGCCTGGTCCACCGCGCATTACATTGACAATGACAACGGGAAGCTCTGCGCCTGCTATGTAGGATAAACCCTCAGACATCAGGCTGATGCCAGGGCTTGAAGAACTGGTCATGACCCTAAATCCAGCACCAGCTGATCCATACAACATGTGAATCGCAGCCACTTCACTTTCGGCTTGGAGGAAAACACCTCCCACTTCAGGCATTCGCTTTGACATATAGCCAGGAGCTTCATTTTGGGGAGTGATCGGATAACCAAAAAAATGCCGGCATCCCGCTTTTATTGCGGCTTCACCTACAGCTTCAGCACCCTTCATTAATATTTTTTCGCCCATAAAATCTACCTCTTTTCAGTAGTCATATGTCCTTAAGTATAGATAAATACAGTATTTAAATCAAATGACTGCCCATAGGATAAAATTTATAAACGCTTTTTAATGCTAAATGTGTTTCCTGCCAGATCCTGTGCTGTTATCTTTATCACAAAGTACTCAAAATCAGGAGTAATGGTCACATCAATCGAACCATCGGATTTTACAGCAATTAAATCAGAGAAATCATTGTCCAACTCATACAGACAAAACAATCCAAAGTTAGAATTATCGTCTGATATAGATCCTTTGATATGAAGTTTTTCTTTTAGCAGGTCCCACTCTACAGTAAAATTCATTTTTGGAGGTACTGTGTCAATGAGAAGTTTTACGCTTTTGCCTTTTAACCAGGCTTTTTGGTCTTTGTAATCTGCTTTCACTGGCAAGAGGGATGGAACAGCCGTATACATACCGTCCGATAAAGATTTACCACTCACAGATCCATCAAAAGCTGTACTGAAATAACCTGCTCCAAACCTTTCCCTTCCATAATTCAGAACACCAAGATGTGTTTCCATTTTTTCGTCATACAAATCCACTTCAATCCCATCTGACATGTAAGGGGTTAAGAAAAACAATTCATTGCTGTCTGCGCTTCCATCACTGTTCGGAGATATGGCTAATGTAGGAAAACAAAAACTCAAAAGAACTGGATCCAGCTTTTTTTGAGTCCCATAATAAAAGATACCAGAAAGATGCATGTCTTTATTTTGGTCGGTTGTAACTCTAATAATGAATTCATTGTACCCTTCTGTAATAAAATGATCAGCCAATAGCGTAAACTTTGCTTTAATTGTTTTTGTTTCTAAAGGATTCAGGATCAATGTTGATTCTCCAAAGTCAAATTCAACTTTTTTCATGTGGATGGGTTCACCTGTTAGTGTGATCGTTTCTGGCTTGGAGCCTGTATTCGTTATATCAAACGTAAAGGGAGCATCGAAAGCACAATCTATTTTTTCAATTTCAAGCAAAGAAACACTGACAGGATTTGCAACGATCGAGCCATTGACGGATTTAGATAGGTTCATCCTTCCAGCTCCCTGCTTTAGCAGAGAATAATATTCATCTTTTGATGGATCGATTAAAAGATCAGCATAGTTTACTAATAATGATTTAATTTGTGCCGGGGTAAAATCGGGATGAAGCTGTTTTAACAAGGCAGCCCCACCCGAAACATGCGGAGCAGACATACTAGTCCCGCTCATATAATCATATCCTCCGCCAACGATTGAGGAAAGAATATTACTTCCAGGGGCTGTTAAATCTGGCTTTAGATTCAATTCGGGCGTGGGACCTTCGGAAGTAAAGCTGGACATTGTGGAGAGGGATGGGAAATCTTGGAATTTTATGGAAGGTTTTTCTTTTTCAGCTTGCTTGATCAAATTTTCCCCTGCTTCTTTGTCGATCGCCAAAGTCGGTAGATTTGTCTCCTTGCTATCCAAAACGCCCGAAAAAAGACCGGATGTATAATTATATACAACCATCGCTACTGCTCCTGCCTTTTTTGCGTTGTCATTTTTTTCTTGGAATGAAACATCTCCTCTTTTGACCAAGACTACTTTTCCATTGGCATCTACTTTTGAAAAATCACTGATAGAACCAGTTCCAGGGACATTTATGATTTCATAGTCTTTATCCATAGGAAGCGGAGGACTATTTTTTAATCGGCGGCCAATAATTTTCAGGTTTTTCAATCCTGCTTTATATGAGAAGCCTAGTTTCACTGTTTCGTCCGAAGAGGCGCAAGATATGGTTTCTTTACCAGTACTCGGTGTCGATATGGGGAATAAATTATAATTCGTATCCCTGGCTCCATCGTTTCCAGCCGAAGCCACAACAATCACGCCTGCTTTTGCCGTTCGATCACACGCTATCGCCAAAGGATCTTCTGTCCATCCATAATCCCTTCCCAGACTTAGGTTAATCACAGTGCATTTATCCGTTATTGCTTGTTCCAGTGCATACAAAAGCGCATCACTGCCTGTACTTTTTGATTTTGAAGTGAACACTTTATAGGAGATCAGACTTGCCTCTGGCGCTACCCCTTTTGATACGGGATGTCCTACGGCTATTCCAGCTTCCCCAATCCCTGCGATAATCCCAGCTACATGGGTGCCATGGGGATTGAAAGAAGGATCAAATGGGATGGGGTTCATTTCTGAAAAATCATATCCACCGATCACTTTATAATTGGTTCCATCTGGCTTCTTTCCCAATCCACCCCCGAGATCCGGATGCCAATAATCGATACCTGTATCAATCACACCGACCAGAGTTCCTTTTCCTGTGATGGGGTTTCCATTCGAATCTTTGAGATCCCAAACTTTTTCTGCAGAGACTGCGGGAATCGAAAACTCACGGTGAAGGTAAAATTTATTGATTCCATATATTCTTTTTACCATTGGATTTTTTTTAATTTCAGAAAGAAAGAGGGGATCTACTTCTATACAAAAACCATTTAATACATTTTTGTAAGAAAAAGTAATATGATTTGGAAAACGAGCTTGGGTTAAAAATTTTCGGAATGTGTTTTGAGTGCTATTGATGGATGCTTTTTGGTATTCTTGCCAAAATGGAAACGGATTACTGGTTTCAATTCTTTCCAGTAAGGGCAAATCATTTAATTCAATGATAAATTTATTTTCACCAAGCTTTATCGCTTCTTGTACAAATGATTGTAGGGGGTGAGTGATTCCATACGGCTTTGGATTGGCAATAACTGGGTTCAGAGTCGATAAAGATACGCTAGCCAGGATAAAGATCGCTGCAACACGTGAGTTGATTCTATTCATTTTCTGCCTCCTATTGCGTGAAACTATTAATAAATTATTATTGTAACATGAAAATATTTGCCATAGCTGACATTCATGTAGATGGAAAAAATAAAAATACAGCCTATCAGCTTCCAACAAAATTGATGCACCATGTAGCGAAAGAAAAAGATCAATGTATTGTTATTTTTCTTGGTGATGTAGCACAGAACCTTCCCCTTTTGCATAATTACCTCAAATTATTCCAAAATATTCCCATACAAAAATTGTTTGTCGCTGGCAATCATGATGTTTGGGTTAAGGAAGGACCGGATTCTTTGTTAAAATACCAGCTCCTTCTCAAAGAAGCTGTGGAAGATTCTGGATTCCATTATCTAGATTCAGAGCCCTTTATTTTTAACCGGATTGGATTTATTGGAAATATTGGATGGTATGATTATTCATTCAAATCACTTCATTCGAAAATTCCAGAAAATTTTAAACTGCTTCGTAAATCAACGACACAATACATTGATTGGTCAGAGCTCAATGAATTGGATTATCAAGAAAAAGAACTGATGGCTGAAAGTTTTGGCAATTTATTTGTTTTAACTTCCTGGAATGACAGACTCTATGTTCGATGGGACTTTTCTGATGCTGAATTTACAAAACGGTGTTTGAACAAGATTAAAATGCAATTTGATCAGATTAATCAAAAAGTAGACAAAATTGTATTTTGCAGTCATCATGTCCATTTTCAGGAAGGAGTGATTTTTAAAAATAAAGCGCAATGGGACTTTAACAATGCTTTTGTCGGTAGTAAAGAAATCGGAAATTATGTTTTAAGCCAAAAAAAGGTTGATTTACTTTTATTTGCTCATACCCATGAAAGAGGTGTCTTTAAGATTGACCATCGAATCCCTGCGTATAACCCTGCCTACCAAAGTCATAAAACTGATTTTATGGTCATAGAGTATCCATAAAAGTTACTCTTTGTTCAATTTCCCTTCCACAAGGTTTTTAAGAGTCAAGCCATCCGTTTTGCCTTTTAATGTTTGATTGACGGCTTTCATTACTTTCCCAAAATCTTGCATGGTTTTTGCTTGTAAGCCAAGAATTATTTTATCCACTTCGATTTCAATTTCTTTCGCCGTTAAAGGAGTTGGTAAAAATTTTTTTAGAATTTCGATTTCTTTTTCCTCTTTGTCTGCCAATTCCATTCGATTTCCTTGTACGTAAAGAGTTATGGCTTCTTTTCTTTTTTTTATTTCAGATTGGATGACCTGTAGAATGATTTCATCGTTAAGTTCCTGGCTTTTTGCTTTTAGGTCGATTTCTTTGTACTGGATAGCAGACTTCACCATATTTAAAAGCGTAGACCGAAAAGAATCCCTTGCTTTAAACGCTTCGACAAACTGTTTTTGAATTTCATCTTTTAACATCATATGCCTCCTATCAGATTGGTTTGAATAGATACGTAAAATGTTCCATATTTTGGACCCATTGCGTGTACATCGGTTTTTTAAATTTCAGGTGCGGGGCAGGAAGATGAATGGCATCCAGAGATCTTGGATTTGGCAGGGTGTCATATTTTTGATTCATCTGCCATATCATTTTCCCTTCTTTTTTTTGTAAGTACAAACCAGCTCCTCTGTTTTTTAGATACGGTTCATAGTTAGAGGCAAAGTCCTTATAAAGAATATTAGCCATCACGAGGGGCTCATCGGTCGTATTTACAGTAACATGCCCATAAAAAGAAGGAATCAGCACATGTTCACCTGGATTTACTGTCAAATCCACGATATCGATTACATGGCTTAAATCTTCTGAATATTTTTGCAGGATGTAATGTGCTTTGCCATACAGAACCGAATACACTTCGGTAAATGTATAGTGACTATGGCTAAAGGGGGATAGGGGATGAATGTGCCCGATAGTTTTATTAAATTCTTTACCGATCGTTCCAGGCAAAACAACCGTAATATCAAATCGATAGGGAGACAAATAGATTCTTTCTGAGTCTTCTTTTTTCCTTACATCCCGGTACATATAATACAAGGGCATTTCTTTTCCGATAAATTCTTCCTGCTCGAAGTAGACATGAGCTTTTGAGAGCATCCTTGCCTCTGGTTCAATGGGAGTTATGGATTCATCAAAAGAAAGCAAGCCTGAACTCAAATCTAATGTAACGGAAAGACCAGAATCGGTTAAATTCACTAAAGAATGATTCATCATGCTCCTTACAAGCACAAAACCCCCTAGCTCATTTGAAAAGCAAGGAGGCTTTGATTTTTGCTTTATTTGTGGTTACTAATAGATTACTGTAACAGCTCCGGCTGAATATCGAAGATCTTTTGGATTCCAATCAACTTTACATCCCAATCCTTCAGAAACAAAACGGACAGGAACAAAGGTCCTTCCTTTTTTTATTTCCGGTGGGACTTCCAGGGTAACTTTTTTCCCGTTTACGAATCCAGTAGTTTCTCCAATCCATATTTCTACTTTCCGGTCCCCAAGAATAACTGTGATTTTTCCTTTTCTTGACTTTGAATCATACTCAACTTTTGCACCTAAGCCTTCTGATATGGCTCTCAAAGGGACCATGGTTCGACCGGCTTTAATAAAGGGAGGAGCATCTACTGCTTTGATGACATCATTGATGGTCATGATGTATTTGTTAATAAATACTCTGACAATCAATTTTTTGACTTCTTTTGGATTAATTAGATTGTCAATGACCAGAACTTGCTTTCCATCATGATTATATTTGAAAGCCTTATTTAAATTGACGTCCGACACCCAAATATTGTTGTCGCAATCCACTGTCATACTGGAAGGCTTACTCGTATTTGTCAATTTGACAACTCGATAAGGTTTTAAGTCAGATGTGTATATGTGAACTAGTTTGTTTCCACGGTCTAGGACATAAAGATGATTTCCCTGTGTGGAGAGAAAATCCACTGCTACGGCTACTGGTTCCTTATAATTATCAGTCAAATTTCTGATAAATGCACCTTTCAGGCTATATTCTACGACCCGGTTGTTTCCCGTATCTGCCACCCAGAGATTTTGCTTCTTATCGTAGCACATACCTTCTGGATACATCAACTGACCATCACCGGATCCCTTACCTCCAAAATCGCGAACCCATAAACCATCACGAGGGTCTTTTATGCCTCCTGGTGGTGGATTCCAGTGTGATACTTTACAACCTTTTCTGTCCAGGAGAGCCTGCGATTTTGTTTCGTTTGTTTCCGTCATCGCAACGCCCCACATTTCTTGCAGTTCCCCTTTATTATTGCCAGGTTTACCATTTTTATGATGGGTATGGCCACTCAATTCATAGATGTAAGAGTGTCCGGTAATAGCATCGGCTACACCGATAACATCAGTTAATCGGCAAGTGACGATATCCACTACTTTCTTCAATACCCACTTTTCACCGCTAGCATGTGTGGTTGTTGTTTTTATGACTGTATCCAGATAAATGCCATCGGTTGAGTATTTGATAACCCGATTATTTATAGGATCGGCCACATAAATATAGTATCCAAATGAATTGGTATAAATACCAATTTTTTCCGGAGCTGCTCCAATGCTAGTCTTATATGGGCTTGTTCTGATAAATACACCCATCAACAAAGCTAGAACCAAAAAAATACTCTTCATTTTTTTGAATCGCATAGTTAACCCCTTCTTACGTTATTTATAAATTTCTTACTTTGCGTTTTTTCCGACCATACGAAGTGTCGCGGCTACTGGCATTGATTTGTGCAGGTCTCTTTCAGATTTATAATGTATGGAACATCCAAACAGAATGTCTAGCCAGCCATTATCGGAAACGGAAAACTTTGTCAAATCAATGTTGGCAGGTGTTCTGGGTCTAGCGATTTCCAGAATATAAAAGGGTTCTTCGTAGGATCCTTTTGCCACTACCAATCCAGCATCCCCTGATGGAGCTTTGTCGCTTAATATATAGAAAGGGGCTGTGTCTCCTTTTATTTCTTCTGCCGGAGCTATCGCATCCGTTGCTCGATTTCGATGATATCCATATTCACCCGGTAAATGTTCCCAGGAAACTTTATTATCAAAATTTTCATCTTCATAGGTTACGCCGTCGGGTAATGTGCCGATTAAGTAGGCTCCCATAATATTTTTCTGGTTTATAACACCAGGGTTCCATTCCCAAATCTCTTGAATATAGTCTGTGCCTGTTGTCGTCATAAACCGATGGTTTAAATCTTCTGATTCCTGGTGGCAAAGCGGAGTACAGGCTTGTTTTGCAAAATCAGGCATCTTGCTTGTATCCCAAAGGATCGAAAAGCCATCTGTAATAAATTCCCATGTCCATTTCCCATCTTTTTTGAACCATTTACCGATACTTGGAGGTGCTTTATCTGGAGAAATCCATTTGAACAAGAAATAAATATTATTGCTGTCGTAAGATGTCTTCATTTCAAACGAATTCTGTGTGTCGATGACAATGGATTTTGGTTCAATCGATTGCCAAAGTTCGTCGTTATCCAACCCATCAATCGTCGGTTTTACTTCTGCAAATTTAGATTCAATAATATCAGTAGTTTGATCGGCAGGTTTTTGACCATTGCCTCCATTTGATGTTTTTTTACCACCGCATCCAGTTAGGATACCGGCCGATACAGTAACTACAGTAATTAAACATAGCAACCCTTTAATTTTCATACTTCTAAACTCCTTTCAATTTATGACACAATTAACCAATGTAAACCAGTTCGATTCTTCCTTCAACTTCCCGATCGACACATTTTCCATCTTTCTTTTCATTTTTGATGTAGTTTATCAATAGATTTCGGAGTGAGATAGGAGAATAGGACAAAATGGTTCCTTTCGCCAGGGAGTCATAATTATCCAAACCACGTCTCATGCTTTCCGTTATAACCACTTTGTAAGTTTTGTTCTCTTCAATCGGATCCCCGGTTGTAAGAGTTTTTTCTATGACCCGGTCATAGAGGAACCGGGTATTATCAAATTTAAACTTAGCCCCCGATATCTGGATCAGGCCATTGGCAAAGGTGGCGCCTTGTTCAAACGCTTTTACTAAGTCAGTTCCTGATAATTCAATCATAACCAAATCTTCATCTTTTGGCATTACATTAAACACATCTGATAATTTAATGTCTCCAATCGGTAAGTGATTTTTTAGCAAGTTCGGTGTAATCAAGGAAATTTCGGCTCCATCAAAAGATTGTCTCATGATGTCGGTCACAAGATTACCCAGTTGGGATTCCGCCCCGGTGGTTGTTTTTAATCCTTTCGAACTACATCCAATCGTAAGATTTAGCTCTGCCATGTATTTGTCTTCATACTGCTTAAATATGGCAGCAATATCTTTTGAGGGCACAAATTCATCTGAATAGGTATATTGATTGATCAAGTCAATTTTCTCAATATTCTTGGTCACGGAATCCACAATGATCTTTGAAACACCAATCGATGTTCCATAACTTCCCGGTGCTAGGATTTTGATATCTTTATAATTCGCAGTAAAGCCGAATAATGAGCCCAAAACGATTACGAGGGAGGGTTTTGGATTTAAACCATCCAACAATGTTTTTATGTTGTCAGAAATTTCTCCGCTAGATGACATCGTTCCTTTAAGCCCCGTAACTAATACTTGGATATTAGCCCCGTCTTGTTTTAATTTCTTCGTGTTATCATTGGCTGTTTTTATCGATTCAAGAATTTCGATTTCATTCATGACTTCGGAGTGAAGAAATGGTTTATCAATTGAAAAACCCGATATTCCAGTTAAACCAAGTTTAATACCGGCAAAATCCGTAATCTTGTTAACAGGAAACAGAGGGCTTTTTGAATCTTTTGATGCAATATCGGCATTGATTAAATCCAGCTTCGATTTGTCAGAAATATTTTTTAAATAGTTAATGCCGTAAAATAGGTCTTCATTTGATAAGCCAAATGCTTTGTAACCGATCTTATTATAGACTTCTCCAATAATTTCTCCACTTGATAAGTATGATAAAGCCGAACCCATCAAATAATTGCCAGCATCGACTGCATAGAAATTGTTGTATTTATTTTTTAAGTCCTGTATATAAGATGCAATGGAGGCTAAACCGCCAATCGGCCTATCCTCGATGGGGTCTTTGAATTCTGAATACAGCTTACTACTTACAGTACCAGTTGCTGTTAACAGAATCGTAGGATAATGCGCTCTAAAGATGATTGTGGATGTTTCTGCCCTGGTTATTGGTGATTTTGGTTTGATGGTACCATCCGCATATCCTTTAATTAGCCCTTCTTTGGATGCAAAAACCATGAAGGGCAATGCGATGGAAGAGATGTTTTCAAAGTCTTTAACTGAAGATTTAAACCAATTCATGTCTTCTGTAGAAATTTCAGGTGGTTTTGGATCATTCCGGACAGCAACCACAAGCTCAATCATTGACTCTTCCCGAGTGATCTGTTTGTTAGGGATAAAGAAAGAATCTTCGGCAAAGGGAAGCATTCCTTTTGCTTTCGCCGCTTCCACAAATCCGTAAAACCAGTCCTTTGCGGTAACATCGCGATAAGATGATGTTTTTGGTTTTACTTCTTGTATTCCATAGGCAGAAACGACAATTTTAGTAAATTCTGCCCTAGTAATTGTTTTATCAGGCAAAAACCGACCATCGGAATAACCGGAAATTACTTTTTTTGCCTGTAGAAAACTAATGGATTCTTTTGCCCAATGATCCATATAATCTGGAACGACAAACCAGGATCCACCAGTTGAGGGCGTGATTGTCCCCATCGTTCTAATTTTCTCGATCATGACATCACGTAGTGTTTTCCGGGTATTGGTTTTAATTTTAACATTTGATAAGGTTGAAAGCCTGCCTGATCCGCCAGTTAAGGAGGAAATAAGACCGACAGAGTAGGATGTTCCTGCTACAATTGGTTTACCGGCAAATTTTAAATCCTTGATTCGACTGCCTGGTTTTTGCCGAAGATCGATTGAATAGCTTAAGCCAATTGTGTTTAAACCAAAATTAACCAACCCTTTGGAAACATAATCAGCACTTTCCTCAAGTAATGCTTTAACCTGGATCCCTGTCAAAGATACATTAAAAATCATATCGTCAGTAGCCAGCAAGCTGTATAAATCTCCGTAGGTGAGAGGTCCTTTGTTTAAATTATGTATTATTTCTGTTGGTTTAAAAATGGCAATATTCGATTTTACGGTTTCCTGGATGGATTGAAGCATAAAATTAGAAAGGCTGGTTGTTTTGTATGTCCCTCCTGTGGCAGAAAAGGTTTCATTTGCTGTGCCAATCACTTCATTAAAAGTTTTTTCCATTTGGTTATACTCGTTGACAATGGCAAGTGCTTTTGGGTCTTCCTCAATCGCTCTCCCTATTTTAACTACTTTACCTGTAATATTCCTGGCTCCATTTTCAAGCTTCATAACCTCATACGGTTTAACGGGGCATTTGCATTTTTCGAGTATGAGTTCCACACGGGATAGTCCGAGTCCATACCGTCCTGGTGATGAAACAAGAACATCATGGGTTGGGAATTCCGGTGTATCAGGATAAATAAGCTGTAATCCTGAAATTGGATCGTCCGATGATGGAATACAAACATCGATCCTTGATCTTTCCAGTAACTGGTAAAGGTAAGAAGTTTTTACTTTATCCGGATCTCTTTCCCACTCCATATCGGTTAATAAAACAATAAAATCTGCTTTTTCGATCTCCTTAAAGACATCGCTGACACGCATGACTTCTTCCATCGGATCGGCAAATACCATACCTTTTACACTATCTCCCGGGATTGAAGTTGTTTTTGAGGGGTCGGGGAGGGAGATAACGGCAATTTTGAGGACGTGGGCTGAGTTTGGCACATCGTAAACCAGCATCCTAAGGTCAGAGGCATATAATTTGTCATTTGTATATGCATTTGTACAAACCCAGGTAAAATTGCTTTCCCGTTTTCGGGCATCCCTCAGCTGAGAGGGCATGGAAAAATCGGAAATACCATACCCAGAGGCATCTGTTTTCATATAATTCATGAGGCTTATCATCGGATGAGGTTTGCCTGGGACAGGCTTCCGCATGAAGTAATTTGACATATCCGAACCAACAAGGCTGTTGCCTGCGTCAACAAGCATCGTATAGCCTTCTTTGGATGTAATATCATTTCGGATGTTTTCTACAACAGTTGAAATTTTTGTCATTCCACCTTCGTTCTTATTCGGACCACTCGTAAATGGTCGAAGCTGTCCTCTCAAATTTCCCGTTGTCATAATAACAAATGGAAAAATATCAAGAGCAGATGAATTTTCAATTGGAAAGGCAAAAAAAGCTCCTATCGCTAACACAAGCGTAAGAATAATCGATACCCATTTCTTTAACATTCGCGCCTCCAACTATTTGTTTATTAATAAGTCTATTTTAGTGTCAATCCCCTTTCTTTCAACATAGGAGAACGAAAAATATATAAGATAAGTTTATTTTTGCTTCATTTTGAATACAATTTCATCCATAAGTTTTAAAAAAAAGGTGATGAGATGGATATAACTTCAGTTTTGCCTGTACCTATTGTTTATGCCGTTGCCTTTTCAATTATTGTGATTGCGTTTGCTATATTGATTTGGCTCATTATTACGATTTTGTTTGGAACACTCTTGTTTAAAAAAATGAATGGATTAACAAAAAACATATCCGACTTGGTCAAAACCCTGAATGAAAAAGGAAAACTGGTAGCCGATCAAACCACAGAAACAATAAAATCATACCAATTGCCTGCCAGGACTGTAAATGAATCGGGGAAAGGATTCAAATTTGCTCCGATTGTTTCGACTATAGTGGGCTTAAGCAGTTTGGTTTATGAAGTTTTAAAAGTAACGGCTCTATTTAAAAAAAGGAAGGAGAAATCGAATGGATAATAATAATGGAAGATTTGGGATTGGTTTCTTTGTTGGAATACTTCTGGGGGCGGCAGCTGGCTTATTTTTTGCTCCCCAAACAGGAGAAGAAACAAGAAAAAAACTGCAAGAGACTGTTGAAGACGTGAAAACCCAGCTCAATAAAATTACAGATAAGCTAAAACAAGAAACGAATCAAGTCATAGAAAAAGGGAAAGATTATCTCGATGAGAAGATTGAATTTGGGAAAAAAGCCTTTGATATTGACAAAAATGAAAACGAGACAAATCAGTAGGCAATCGACACACTTTTAAATGTAAATCAATCTTTACAAAAAAAAATAGTCAACTGGGGTAAAAAATGATGAAAAAGAGAACGATTGTTCTGTTTGTTTTTTTGTTTATTTTTACGGCAAGCGTTGGTTGCAAAAAAGCAGTAAAAGTAGATCCTAAAATAGATACAAAGGTACATGAAATTGGGAAAACAGTCACGCTAGGGAATCGAGTGGACGTTACCGTAACTGAAATTTCTCTGACGCCAAGCTTTAAGCTTCTTACCTCAACAGATGGTATACAGCAGTTTCCATTTGTGTATCTGAAGAAGGGAAAAAATGATACCCGGATTATTAAAATTAAAAAAGATGGATCAACCATTGACACCCTAATCGACTCAATAAATAGCAAATCATATCAATCCGCTTATATTGTTGAAGCTGGCGGGGATAAAAATAAAACAAATGCAAAATATGAATTAGATTTAAAAAACAATCTTGTCAAACCCTTGCATAGCGAGTATCGATTTATTTTTGTCACCCTCGTTCTAAAAAACAATTCAAGAAAAACCATATCATATAAGGATCTAAATATATTTATTGAATTACCAGACAAGCAACAAATCAAATTCGATCCTATTTTGGGAGATACGATTTTGGCAAATCCAAACGAAGCCACAATACAGCCTGGCAAAATTATCAATGAAAGAAACGTTGGATTGATAAAAGCAGATTTACCTTATTTTATTTTGAGTATTGAAGGAAAGCGTTTTAAATGGGAAAACAAAGAAATCAAAAAAACGCCCTGATCTCAATTGTTTTAGGCTGGTTTCTGTTTTTTTCCCTTCAAGGTTGTTCTCTTCGAAAAATTGATTCAACTCATTTGATTATTGATAAATGGGTGAAGCAAAAATATTCGAAAGAAGCTCAATTAATCATTACTGGCGACATGAATGTATCCTTGCCAAAAATTAAAGCCTATCGAGGAGCCATCATTGAAAAAAAAGTACGTAAAGAAGGCGTATTTTTTGTTAACACTCTCGATAATTCCGTTAATTTTTTTAATGCAACCGATCTTCCACAAGGAGGAAAACCCTAATGTATGATACGATAATAATTGGTGCAGGTCCTGCCGGTATATCGGCTAGTGTGTATGCGAAACGGTACAACCTGGATTTTTTACTGATGGAAAAAAATTATATATCGGGGGGTAAGATTTTATATCCCCATTGGATTGAAAACTATATTGGTTTTCCAAAAGGCATTTCTGGATCCTCTTTAACGGACTTGTTTACGGAGCATTTAGATATTTTAGGGATTAAAAAAATAAACGCAGAATGTGTTCAAATCAAAAAATTTGGTTCCTATTTTGAAGTACAAGATCAAAAAATGAACATTTACCAAACAAAAACAATTATACTGGCGCGAGGCACAATCGAAAGATCATTAGATATTCCCGGAGAAGAGAAATTCCGAGGAAAAGGTGTATCGTCCTGTGCTACCTGTGACGCCCCCTTTTTTAAAGGAAAAACAATTGCTACGATTGGAGGCGGAGATTCTGCCTTATCCGAAACAATATATTTATCAGAGTACGCCGGCCTTGTATACTTAATCCATAGAAGAGATACCCTTCGAGGAGCTGAAATATTAGGCGCACAAATTAGCAGTAACCCAAAAATTAAACCATATCTCGGGTATGTGGCTTTAGAAATCATTGGAGACGATTTTGTGGAAGAAATTACGGTTCAAAATATCCTTACCAAAGCAGAAACGAAATTGAAAGTGGATGGGATTTTTATTTTTGCTGGGTATGAGCCAAAAACCGATTTTATCATTGATTCAGTTCAACTGGATGATAAAGGTTTCATTATTACTAACGAAGATATGCAGACATCCATTCCCGGATTGTTTGCGGCTGGTGATATTCGATCAAAACACCTTCGCCAGATTATAACTGCGGTTTCCGATGGAGCAATTGCCGCCCAGTCCATACGAGAAATAATTAAAGGATGAACCATGGCAGAAGAAAAAAAGCTACCGTATAACCCAAAAGAATTTGAAGCAAAGATTTATGCGTTTTGGGAGGAGCAAGAACTTTTTAAAGGACCACTCATTCCTGGCAAAAAAACATTTTCCATGGTAATGCCGCCACCTAACATCACAGGCGTCCTGCATCTTGGTCATGCCCTTGATTTAACCTTGCCGGATATCATCGCCAGGTATAAACGCATGGATGGATATTCTATTTGCTGGATACCAGGAACCGACCAGGCTGGAATTGCTACTCATAATGTAGTGGAGAGAGAATTAGAAAAAGAAGGAATCAAAAAAGAAAGTATTGGCCGGGAAGCATTTATTCAAAAAATTTGGGACTGGCGTGAAAAATCTGGAAATCGAATTGTGGAACAAATTAAATTGTTAGGAGCTTGTGCTGATTGGTCAAGAACTAGGTTTACAAAAGATGAAAAATATGAGATTGCTGTTCGACATGCCTTTGTCCGATATTACAAAGAAGGACTGATTTACCGGGGGAAGCGTATGGTTAACTTTTGCCCCCGTTGTAAAACGGCTCTATCAGATATTGAAGTTGATTATATCCAGGAAAAAAGCGAACTCGTTTACATTCGCTATCCAATTGAAAACACAAACCAGGTTATTGTTGTCGCAACCACAAGACCCGAAACGATGCTGGGTGATACAGCCGTTGTTGTTCATCCTGATGACGAACGTTATGTGGATTTTCTAGACAAATTTATCCTTCTCCCTCTTCGAAATCGTAAGATTCCAATTATTGCAGACGTTATGGTAGATAGGGAATTTGGCACAGGAGCTGTAAAAGTAACTCCAGCCCATGACCCAAATGATTTTGATATTGGCAAACGACATCATTTGCCTGTAATCTCTGTGATTGACGACGGTCAAACCATGAATTCTGAAGCAGGTGCTTACAAAGGATTGAGTCTCGATAAAGCAAGAAAAGCAATCATTGCAGACCTAAAGACCTTGGGTTTAATTGAAAAAATTGAGCCTTATACCCATTCTGTAGGTCATTGTTCCCGTTGCAGTAAAACCATAGAGCCTATTATTTCTGATCAATGGTACCTGCAAACCAAGCCATTAGCTGAAAAAGCCCTGGAGAAAGTTGAGAAGGGCGAGATTGAATTTGTACCAGATCGATGGATAAAAGTATATCGCAACTGGATGGAGAATATTGAAGATTGGTGCATTTCCCGGCAAATCTGGTGGGGAATACAAATTCCTGTTTGGTATTGCGAATGCGGGGAGATGATTGTATCAGAGAATCCGCCCCTTGAATGTCCTGTCTGTAAAAGCTCAACACTTGTGCAAGATGAAGATGTTCTGGACACTTGGTTTGGATCTGCTTTATGGCCTTTTGCCGTAATGGATTGGCCCAATACAAACAGTGACTTTACGAATTATTATCCCACTTCTCTTTTGGTAACAGCCTACGATATCATTTTCTTTTGGGTGGCGCGTATGATTTTTTCTTCGATTCATTTTTTGAATCAGGTCCCCTTTAAAAAAGTTTATTTTCATGGATTAATTCGAGATAAACAAGGTAGAAAGATGAGTAAATCCCTCAACAATTCTATAGATCCTGCTTCTGTAATTGATGAGTTTGGTGCCGATGCGTTGCGTTTTACGATTGCTTCGATCAGCACTTCCTCTGGCCAGGATACAAATTTAGAAATGACAAAGGTTGGTTCCTCCCGAAATTTTATGAATAAGATTTGGAATGCAGGTCGATTTGTATTTGATAATACAGTATCCCTTGGAGATACCCCCCGTATTTCGAGTGAAGATATTTTGTCCATATGGGATGGTTGGCTTTTATTCGAAGCGAATCAATGCATCCAGCAAACAAAAAAGCATTTAGAGGTTTTTAACTTTACAGAAGCATCCCAAAGCTCTTATTCCTTCATATGGGATGATTTCTGTGATTGGTACATTGAAACAGCAAAAGTGATTCCTAATTCCAAAGTACTGAGATATGTGTATATCATGATATTAAAAATACTTCATCCGTTTGTGCCTTTTATTACGGAAGCAATCTGGCTCTCTATACCGGAAAGTAGAGGAACAAGCCTACTGTTGGAACCTTATCCAGAGCCAGTCTACCTTCAGGGATACAAAATCGAGGAGTCTGCTTCCCAAGTTGTGGTATTACAGATGATCATAAAGGGCATTCGCAACCTTAAGAGTGAATTTAATCTTTTTAATCCAGCAGGTATTTCCATTTGGATCCAAACAAAAGATGAGGCGAAAATAGCCATTTTGGAGCAAAATCTCCTTACGATTACAAGGCTAGCTCGTATTGAAACGGTTTTTGTGTGCAAGGATTGCTCTATAAAAGGAATCCAGCAAGAACTGGATTCCACCCTTCAGATTATTTTGCCATTAAACGAAACGATCAATCTAGAAAAAGAAATTGAAATTAAAAAGAAGAAACAAATTAAAATTGAAGAGGAAATTGGAAAGCTATCTAAAAAACTAACGACGGATGATTTTGTCAATCATGCTCCGGAAGAAGTGATACAAGAAGTAAAAGCAAATTTTGAAGAACTTACTAAGCAATTAGAAACGATCGAAAAAAGAATTTACGACCTTGACCTATTGATGAAATGAATTTTGTTTCAAAAGTTTTGGGATTACCAAAATTTTCTAACCAAATTGGGTTAGATCGACTTAAAAACCTGTTATTTTCAATCCAACTACAGAGACCTCCTTTCGCATGGGTTCATGTTGCTGGTACAAAAGGAAAAGGGTCAACATCAGTTTTCCTGGCAAATATACTCAAAGAATCAGGACAAAAAGTTGGATTGTTTCTATCTCCACACCTGTCAAATATAAATGAGAGAATTTCAATCAATCTTTCTCTTATATCCGATCCGCTAGAATCTTTGTTTCAGAGAGTTGATTCGATTTTACGAGAACACGAAATTAGTGATGTAAGCTTTTTCGAGTTCCTTACTCTGTCTGCCTTTTTATACTTTAAAGAAGAGCAGGTTGATATTGCTGTAATTGAAACAGGCTTGGGGGGAAGATTCGATGCAACAACAGCCTTTGAGAATCCTATATTATCTATAATAACAACTATGGGAAGGGATCATTTAGAAAGGCTTGGCAACACAATTGAAGCGATTACTTTTGAGAAAGCGGGAATCCTAAAATCCTATACGACAACAATCATAGCAAAACAAATTCATACGGTTGAAGATATTCTTACCAGAGAAGCTGAATTACTTCATGCAAAAGTCTATTCATTGGACCAGCATTATAAAATTAATAGTATTTACCCCTGCAATGACAAAGAGCCAGAGGTTTTTGATTTATTTTCGGAAGTCAGTGGCAAAGAGTATAAAGGATTAAAATCTAATTTACTCGGTAAACACCAGGTGCTTAATGCTTCTCTTGCTATCGCTTCATCAGAACTTTTAACCATGAAAAACATTTTTGTTGAGGAGGAAGGCATAAGAACAGCCGTAGAGACAGCTTTTATCCCCGGAAGGTTTGAGATCATACACCTTGGAAAAAAGCAGGAGAAATTAGTTGTACTAGATGGTGCCCATAACCCAGAATCCGCTATTTGTTTATCAAAAACCCTGCAAGAGAGATTTCCTGGGAAGAAAATAGTTTTCTTATTTTCTTCCCTAAAAGGAAAGCTTTTATCTGAAACACTTTCTCCGTTTGTTCCCATGGCTAATCTTTTCCAATTTACTTCTATACCAAATCATGCTACATATAATAAAGAAGAATTTGTTTTAGCACTAACGGCTTTAGAATATTGTGGACCGGTTGGTTATATAAAGGAGCCTATTGAAGCGTTGGAGAAGATTATGACAGATTTAACATCGATTGATCTACTCTGTGTTACCGGGTCGCTCTATTTGGTTGGGTTGATTCGTGATTATTTTCATGTTACCTCAGACAGAAATTTTTTTAGAGAAGGGGAGTGAAAATGCCAGAATACATTATGCAATATTTGAATTATGGGATCTTAATTTTAGTGGTTGCTTTGGATGTTTGGATGATTGAGGATTCTATTCGAAGAACCAATAACAAATGGTTTTTTCCAATCTTTGCTATTTTACTAACCTTTTTACCATTTCTCTTTTCTATGGTTTTTGGAAAACCTAATTTTTATTTATTGATTTCCGGAGTTGTTATCTGGTTGTTTTACCTATTACTTCGACCAGAGTTCACAACCGAAGAAACCAAAATGATTCAAACAGAACAAAAGACAAAAGATCTAAAAATGAAGTTTTATGAATATGAATTAGCAAAAAGCGGAAAGATATGTCCTGTATGTGGTTTACCTGTTGAGACTGATTACATGATTTGTCCAAATTGCTTCAAGGAATTGCGCGAAAAGTGTCCATCCTGTGGAAAACTGATTGACAATAATTGGACCATTTGTCCTTATTGTAAAAAAAAGATCACAAAAGGATCAGAATATGAACCAAAAAACATTTAAACAAGGTGGAATAAAACTAAAAAATAGCAAAAAGGTAACCGAAGATCTACCAATAGAGTTGATCCCGGATCCTGATTTTGTTGTTATTCCATTATCACAGCATTTTGGTGCTCCCTCGAAACCAATCGTTAAAAAAGGGGATTTTGTAAAAATTGGCCAAATCATCGGAGAAGCCATTGGGAAAATGGGATCAAACGTTCATTCCAGTGTTTCAGGTGAAGTAATCGATGTAGCAAATTACCCCCATCCGATAGAATTAGAATCCTTGGCTATAAAAATCAAGAATGATCAAAAATCGGATTGGTTTACTGGACAAAATTCTGAATCGAATCGTTTACCTTTTGAGCGCGAGGAAATCATAAAAAACATTTTAGATAATGGAATTGTCGGGTTGGGTGGAGCTGGATTTCCCACTCATATCAAGCTTTCACCTCCCCCAACTTCTTTTGTGGATACGCTGATCATTAACGGAGCAGAATGCGAACCTTATCTTACGGCGGATTATCGATTGATGATTGAAAACACAAAACAAATTTTGGAAGGCATTCGCATTCTCCTAAAAGTACATCCCTTTAAAACGGTTTATATCGGTATTGAAAAACACAATCACAAGGCGATCCAAGCCTTTGAATCTGCGTTGCCTTCATTAAAAGTTGATGTACCTGTCAAAGTCGTATCTTTAAAAGAAAAATATCCGCAAGGTGCAGAAAAAAACCTAATTTATGCGATAACAAAACGGATTGTTCCCTTATACAAACTACCATACGATATTGGGGTGATTGTTCAAAATGTAGGCACCCTGTTTTCTGTCTATGAGTCATACATGTTAAATAAACCCTTGATCGAAAGAGTCGTTACGGTTAGTGGAGATTGCATTTCAACTCCAAAAAACTTAAAAGTTAAAATCGGAACCATGTTAAAGGATATCATTGAAGCTTGTGGGGGTTTAACCAAAGAACCTGAGAAAATCATTTTTGGCGGACCGATGATGGGCATTAGTCAGAGAAGTTTGGAAGTGCCAGTTATAAAAGGGACATCGGGGGTCCTTGTTTTTGAAAAGGATCCCGCCTTAATTTCTGAAAATTGCATCCGATGCGGAAGATGTATCCAAAACTGCCCTTCTGGATTGATGCCATTAAAAATTGTTGAGTATTACCAAGCGGAAGACTTTGAATCTTACAACAAATATTATCCTTTGGCTTGTATAGAATGTGGGATTTGTGCCTATGTATGTCCCGCAAAAATTAATTTAGTAAATCATATAAAACTGGCTAAACATGAGATTCAGAAAAGGAGAGTGAATAAATGAAACTTCTTCATGTTTCTGGTTCTCCCCATATTCGGTCTGCTCTTTCTACAAAAATAATAATGAATTCTGTGACCATAGCTCTTTTGCCCCTAGTTATTGTCAGTGTTGCTGTCTATGAGTGGAATCATATAATCCCTATTCTTCTGATTGGATCTTTTACTGCAGTTATTAGCGAAGGGATTTTTCAGAAAATGTTTCACTTGAAACTTTCATATTTTGACGGAAGCGCTTTCTTGACTGGTTTGCTTTTGGCTTTAACCCTTGGACCCCGAACTCCATTATGGATGCCAATGATTGGAAGTGTTGTAGCCATTTTTTCCAAACAGGTATTTGGCGGACTGGGGCAAAATCCATTTAATCCAGCTTTAATCGGTAGAGCTGTTTTGTTGTTATCCTGGCCAATCGAATCCACAACCTGGATTCAACCTATTAAAGTGCTGACTACCGCTACTCCACTCAGTGTTTATAAAATGAATGAATTTGGGACGGTCGGATTGCAAAAAGTATTTGATACACTTGGTGGAACGCCCTCCTTGGCCTACAAGAATTTGTTTCTTGGGTTTCGGTCTGGAAGTATCGGAGAAGTTTGGATACCCGCTTTATTGATTGGATTTATTTTTTTGGTGGTTCGAAAAATCGTATCCTTACAGGCAACCGTTTCTTTCTTAATCACTGTCATCGTTTTGTCGTATTTGTTTAAATTAGATATTCTTTTGATGCTGATGAGTGGGGGTATTCTCTTTGCTGCTTTCTTTATGGTCACTGATTATGTTACTTCTCCCCTTCTACCTGGGAGCCAGATAATTTACGGAGTTGGAATTGGATTAATTAACATGCTGATTCGAAAATATTCTGGTATGCCGGAGGGAACAACCTTTGCGATATTAATAATGAATTTGATTTCTCCCTTATTAGATTTTAAAATCAAAAATCCTACCGGGTTTGTAAAGGAGAAAAGTAAGCAATGAAAAAAATTAATTTAAAAGAAATAATAAATCTTGGTTTTGTGCTTGGTATTATTTCCATGGTCGCCGCTGTTCTTCTTGGCACTACGTATTCCATAACAAAACCAGCCATTGAATTCCAAAGAAAGCTAGCCATTGAAGAAGCGCAGAAACTTATTTTTCCTGATGCTTTTTCTTTTGTTTCTGCTGTTAATCCTTCTACGGATTTAGAATTTTCAGACTTAAAAATAGGATCAACAACCATAAAAACAATCTATGAAGCAAAAGATAAAGACGGAAATAGTATTGGTTATGTTGTGAATGCCATTACTCCAGGTTATGGTGGAAGTATCATTTTTGTTATCGGATTTACGAATGACCAAAAAATAAAAAATGTTAAAGTGACCGAACAGATTGAAACTCCAGGCCTTGGAGCTAACATTGCTAAGCGGTCCTTTTTAGATCAATTTCAAGACAAGAGTTTTTCCGATTTGTTTATAGTGAGACAAGATGTTAAAGCAATTACATCGGCAACCATTTCTTCTAAAGCATTAACAAAAGGTATTAAAGAAGTAATTGACTTAATGAAAGACCCAAAAGCAGGGGTAATGAAATGAATAAATATGCAGAAATATTTATAAGAGGATTGTTTAAAGAAAATCCAGTTTTGATTCTTATGATCGGTCTTTGTTCTGTTTTAGCTGTTTCTGTAAATGTGGTGAATGCGATTGGTATGCTAGCCGCTTTTTCTTTTGTCATGATTGGGTCTGAAGTTTCCATTTCTGCCATCCGTAAATGGATTCCAAATACAATACGAATCCCCATATTTATTATTGCGATAGGAAGTTTCACTACGATTATCCAATTCTTGTTAGCTGGCTTCCTTCCCGCTTTAGATAAGTCTCTGGGTGTTTTTGTTCCCTTAATCGTCGTTAACTGTATTATTATAGGTCGCGTAGAGGCTTTTTCTTTTAAACACACTGTCCTAGAATCCTTAGTTGATTCAATTGGAATGAGCGTTGGCTATGGTATCGTCATTGTCTCAATCGCGGCTATAAGAGAACTTCTCGGAGCTGGAACGCTCATGGGAATACAAATCTTTACACCAGCCATGAAACCAGCGCTAATTTTGATTCTTCCTCCGGGAGCTTTTTTTGTTATCGGGATCGAAATTGCTATTTTAAATCATTATTTGAAAAAATTTGAATCGAAAGGAACAAAAGAATGAACTTCATAAAAGAAGCTTCTCTCATTTTAATTAATACTATATTTGTTCAAAATTTTGTTTTTATTCGGTTTATTGCCCTTTGTTCCTTTGTTGGAATGACAACTAGTATGGATAGCTCTATCGGAATGGCAGGAGCCGTTACGTTTGTTACTGTTATGGCTTCGGTCATCAGCTATTTCATCTATTTTTTTATTCTTGTCCCTTTGCACATAGAGTATTTAGAAACAATTACTTTTATTCTTACAATCGCCGTATTCGTGCAATTGGTTGAAATTTTTCTAAAGAAAGCTGTTCCGAGTCTATATAGAGCTATGGGCATTTATTTACCTTTGATTGCCACGAATTGCATGATTTTGGCTGTCACATTACTAAATGTTACGGCAAAGTATAACCTTACCATGTCCATTATTTTTAGTCTTGGCGCCTCCTTGGGTTATACGATCGCTTTAATCATCCTCGCTGGTATTCGAGTACGAATTAAAAACTCCCTCATACCAACGTTTTTTCAAGGATATCCCATCATTTTCATTACTGCTTCTTTTATTGCAATTGCTTTTATGGGATTGCAAGGATTGGCGAGGTAAAATAAACATGTTACTAACCATCATCTCTTCCAGTGTTGTTTTGTTGGTTCTCGGAATTCTATTTGGCTTTATGCTTGGTTACTTTAAATCTATTTTTAATGTAGAAGACAATCCTCTGGTTGAAAAAATCTTAAGTCAATTACCCGGTGCCAACTGCGGAGCTTGTGGATATCCAGGTTGTTTCAATTTTGCAGAAAACCTGGCGAACCATAAGGTGAAAATCGATGGATGCAGAGCTGGAGGGGGAGAAGTTGTAAAGAACCTATCCGCTGCCCTCGGGGTATCGTACGATCCTTCTGCCTACAACAAAACAGTTGCCATTCCTATATGCCAGGGTGGAGAAAAGGAAACAACCCGCTCAGCTATGGTATCAAGTGATGTAAATTGTAAATTAGCCGCTAAACTTCATATTACCGGTAAACAGTGTTATTTTTGTTGTATCGGATTAGGGGATTGCGTACTGGTATGTCCTGTGCATGCTATTAAAATGTCTGATAACAAGCTACCAGTTATCGATCCAGACCGGTGTATCTCCTGTGGAATTTGTGTTGATATTTGTCCAAGGGATATTTTAAAAATAATTCCGAAACAAAACTGCGTTATTACTTTATGCAAGAATTCAAATATGGCTTTAAAAGTAGAAACACATGTACAATGGGCTGTATCACTTGCTTGGCCTGTGAAAAGAAATGCCCCCAGAAGGCGATAACCATCATAGACAACTTACCAGTGATTGATAAAGACTTATGTAATTTTTGTGAGATTTGCGTGAATGTTTGCCCGACAAAATCAATTGTTTTAATTCAAAATTACTTAGAGAAACAGACGTTATGATCAGAAAATTCTTTTTATGTTTCGTTTTGCTTCTTCTATTATTTCTCAGTTTTCTTTTTATGTATCCATCTTTTTCTGCTTCATCGATCCGAAGGATCACGGTACAAAACTTATCCTCCCTTGCTCGATCCAACGTTATCATCCCCATCCCTTTGCCTGAAAGCATTAAAGAAAGCCGGATGCAAATTTCAGAAGGGGCAGAAGCAGAAATCAGTCTTGCTAGTTACTTCTTCAAAAGCACCAACCCAATTCTATTTACTCAAATTGATTTGAAGCCGATGGAAGAAAAGGTCTTGTATCTACTTCAAAAAACGAACCATACAACCGATATCCTATTAAACCAATCGACACAGCCAGGAACTGAATACTTATTTGTGAATTATAAACGAGCCATTATTGTTTCCACTGAACAAAGCAACGCTGTTTCTTTTTTTTCAGACGACGGGAAATTGCTGAATACAGATCAAAAACCATTAATTTTGGATAAAGGGAAATTTTTTGTATTAGAATCCATCACTCCAAAATTGATACGCTTACTATCCGAAAAACCAATATTTGTTTTTGAGTCTACCCTAAAAGAATTTAAGGATGTTAACTCCGTTGAACCTGGAGATAGCGATACAACTTCCTTGTATGGATCTGATTTGTTTTTTTTCACGGAAAAACATCTCTGGATTTCTTCGTATGAAACGACAAAGGTATCTATCTATGATAACAATGATATTGAAGTTTGGTCTGATACGATTACAAGCAATTCTGGAATTTTTAAGGGTGATTTAAAAAGAGGAGCTTATCATATCAAATCAGAAAAACCAGTCACGATTCAGTTTGGATATCTCGATGATGAAAACTTCTCTGTTGTTTATGGAAAAAATAATAACATTAATGGATTTTCTTTTGGTGATTTAATGATAACTTCCCTTTATCCAAACACGACGATTTCCTTAGAATACGGTACAGAAAAAATTAATAAAAAACAAATTCAGTTTAAACAGTCCGGAATGACTCAAATTATCCACATGATTGAGAAATTTGAACCTCAAAAACCAGAATTTATCTTTATATCTTTAAAATTTAACAATCCAATTCAGGTTTCTACTTTTTCATCAGGAAACAATTTTGGTGGTGAGTATATTTGTGGAAAAAATGGCTTATTCTCCGATACAGAGTTTTCTTTTGTTACTCTTCGGGTATCAAAAGAATATTCAAAAGAGCAAAAAAACTTAATCGAGTTAATTGGTCTGGAAAACGATACAAATGTTACTTTAACCGGAAGTATGGAACAGAAAATTGAACTACAAGCGAAAACAGCTCATTGGATTCAAAGTGATACTCCTCTAGAAAAAATCAATTTTAATTCAAATAAACCGTTTCAGGTTTCCCAGATTCACAATTTTAATACAAAAGGCTTGTTTTATTGGGTACCACCACTAAGTGACAATAGCATTTCCCTTGATGTAAAAGATCAAAATACAGCCGGAATGTTTCAAAACGAGACGAAAATGAATCAAAGCTTACTTTTTTTGTTCAACCGAAACCGTTTCAAATTTTTTATTCTGAATACAAAATCGATAGGTAATTTGCCAGTTACCATATTCTTTCTGTCAATCATTATTCTGCTTTTGTTGTTTATTATTCTATCCTGGATCCAATATTTTAAAAAAACCAAAGATCAAAATGACCAAAATAAACTTGATTCCATCTCTTCTGCGGCTGATTTTAATTCTATCGAGGAAAAACCAATTGAGAAATTATTTTCTGAACCTTTTGTATCAATTGATGACAAAAAACATACCGACATTACTCATCAAATCGAAATAAGCAATACAGTAGAAAAAGACTTGCCTACGTTATCTGCAAATCCGTTTCAATTTACGGAAGAAATTAAAAAAAGCAATATTGTTATTCATAAAGAAAATACAAATTTGAACATTTCAAATTCCTATCAATGCACCTACCTTGATCATTTGAAATTAAACAAGGTTGTCTTGGATCCTGGGTCAGCCAACCGCCTTTATATGGAAGGGAAATTATCCGAATTGGTCAATGCTTATATTGTGAAATCGAGTTCAAAAAAAATTACAGCTGATGTTGCTGACAAATTAAATAAATCAGATTTAGGTTTACAAGATTTATCCAAAGGAAATGTGTACAAAGAATCCTTAAATACATTTGAAGAAGCAGGTAAAGCGCTTGCTTTGTGTAAAAAACTAAAAATTAATTATTACATCACCTCTTATAAATTGCCCAGCATGGTTCAAGGAATTCATGTAATCCATATCACGGATGCTTTAAAAGACAATTAATCTTTTCGATGAAAAAGCAAAAAATACTGAATGTAGTTTGCTTCCTGATTCTGTGTGTGACTTTAGTAATCGTTATCCGGGTTAATAAATCTAGAACTTACCAGAAGCCGTACGTTTTTTTTGCTATGGATACTTTTTTTGAGATAACAATTGAAGACAAACAATTTGATAAAGACATTTTTAACAAAATTGAAAATAAGGTATATCAGATCGATCAGTTGTTGAATGCCTACAATCCAACATCAGAAGTAGCAAAGATTAATAAAAATGCTGGTATTACCCCAGTCAAAGTAAGTCCCGAAGTTATACGTTTTTTGTCAACAACCGATTCTTATTTTAGAAAAACAAATGGATTATTTGACGTTACATTTCAACCAATCCAGGATTTGTATGGTTTTTCATCCGGACAATATCATGTACCCAGCCAAGAAGAAATAAAAAAAAGTAAAATGTTAGTAAATAATAAAAAGTTAATCATCCATCCAATCAACAAAACTGCATTTCTTGAAGAAAAAAATATGGTTGTAAACCTTTCTGCCGTCTTGAAAGGATATGTTTTAGACGAAGTGAAACAAGTGATTGAATTAAACCATATAAAACGCTATCATCTCAATTTCGGGGGCAATTTGTATATACATTCAAATCAAAAAGAAAAAATTGGGATTAAGCATCCAAGAGCAGAGTCTATTATCAAGACTTTTTGGGTTCAGGATGGTTTTGTTTCAACTTCTGCTGATTACCAGCAGTATTTTGAAAAAGACGGTTTACGGTATTCTCATATTGTTAATCCAATAACTGGATCAGCCCACTCAGAATTAAAATCGGTGACTGTGGTTGGTGATTCTGGGATGGAAACAGATTTTTTATCCACTTATTTGTATTTATCAAACCCAAGATCGATACAAAAATATGTTGAAACGTATTTTCCAAATATTCAGTATTTTACGTTTGATGGTATCAAGGAAGAACTCTACCATTTGGAACCGCATATATGACAAAAACCTACAAGATCGCTTTATTTTCAATTCTACTTTCCATTGGGCTTGTTCTCCATCTTTTAGAGCCTGTTTTTGTGATACCGGGTACAGGATTTATGCTTAAAATTGGTATATCCAATATCGTGATCGTATATTTGTTGTTTTCCCAGGGGCGCAAACAGGCGTTACTCCTTTCCTTTTTTAAAGTATTATTTTCCCTTCTATTTTCTCCAACTGTAAATTTTTCAAATTTTTTAATCAGCTTTGGTGGAGCGATCTTGAGTGTTTTAGTCATGACGCTTCTGTATAAGAACAAAATCAAGAGGATTGAGTTCATTAGCATAATGGGAGGCATTTTTCACAATATCGGTCAATGGATTGTGGTAGTTTTAATGATGCGATTGAACATTTCGGTTCGTATTTTTTTATACTATATTCCCTTTTTAATTTGCATTGGAGCCTTGACAGGTTATTTTGTCGGCCTATTGTCAAATTTGGTTCTTTCTAAATTTAGTAATGTTCGCGAAAAAAGCAGTTATAATAGTAATTAATATTTTTTAGGTTAGATCTTTTGATTTTGGAGGATGAACAATGGGATTGTTCGATCATTTTAGTAAAGATATTGCTATTGATTTAGGTACGGCAAACACGCTGGTCTATGTAGCTGGTAAAGGAATCATGCTTCGTGAACCTTCCATTGTTGCTATGAGGAAAGAAACAGGAGAGATCATCGCAATTGGGGTAGAAGCAAAGAAAATGGCTGGTCGTGTTCCAGATGCGATTCAAATTGTAAGACCACTCAAAGATGGTGTGATAGCAAACTTTGAAGTGACCCAGAAATTGATTGAGTATTTAATCAACAAAGTTGGTGGAAGAAAAGGGCTTCGCGGTTTCATCAGACCAAGATTAATAATAGGTATTCCCTCTGGAATTACTGAAGTTGAAATGCGCGCTGTTATTGAAGCCGCCCTTCAGGCAGGAGCCAGAGAAGCAAGACTGGTTCAGGAACCGATGGCCGCAGCCATTGGAGCAGATCTACCCATTAGCGAGCCAACCGGAAACATGATCGTTGATGTAGGCGGAGGCACTTGTGAAGTTGCAGTTATTTCACTAAACGGCATTGTTTGCAAGAATTCCATCCGGATCGCTGGCGACGAAATGAATGAATCAATTCTGCAGTATTTAAAACGACAGTACAATCTCCTTGTTGGAATTTACACAGCCGAAGAAATAAAAATTGAAATTGGTTCTGGTTTTCCAACGGATGAAATTATGACAACAGAAATTAAGGGGAGAGATCTTATTACAGGTCTACCTAGGACGATTACGGTCACATCTGAAGAAACAAGAATCGCATTAAACGACGTAATGATCAGTATATTGGATGCCGTGAAAGCTACTTTAGAAGTCACACCTCCAGATCTAGCGGCTGATATCATTGATCGGGGTATTTTCTTAGCCGGAGGAGGATCACTCTTAAGAGGAATGGATAAGTACATCTCCGAGGGAACAGGAATATTGGTCAACAATTCAGAAAACCCTGTTCTTTGCGTAGCCCTGGGAGCTGGTAAAATTGCTGAAAATATTGAAAAATTATGGCCATTGCTTCTTAGGGTTAAATATTATTAGTTTTTTTAACGATGCGATTAAAAAAGAATAAATCTTCTTCATCTTTGTTGGTGATTTTGATTTTTTTCTTTTCAATCCTAATCGGGTTTGGTGTTCTTAGAATGATTCCATTTAAACCGATACAACTACTTGATGATTCCGTTCAGCGGCTTTTTGCAAAAAGTAACTTATTGATATCACGAAGTTCTGTTTCAATCCGGGATAGCTTTGTTTCTTTTTTTCTTTCCCCCTCAAAGTACAAGAAAATTATTGCCCTTGAGTATCAAATACGATTAAAGAATATTGAGATTGCATTGAACAAAAATTACGCCTTTGAAAATCAGGAATTGAAAAAAATATTAAAATTGTTTGAAGACAAAGACTTAAAAGTAGTTCCTTGTGATATCTTGTATCGTGATTTGATTAATCCAATGAATTTTACGATCAATAAAGGGAAAAGCGAATTTTTAAAAGCAGATCAAGCCGTCATTTATCCTTTGGGGAATCCATCAAAAAAAATATTTAAGTACCAATTAGTTGGCAGAATACAAGAAGTAAATACGCATACATCAAAAGTTCTGTCAATTTTGGATGCAAAGTCGAAAATCAGTGGAAGAAATGTCAGGAATAACGCTTTGGGAAATGTAATTTATGATGCAAAAAGAAATGAGCTATTCTTTTATACACCTTCTGAAAGTGATGATTTTGCTGTGGGAGATATTGTTGTTACAAGTTCTTTTTCTACATTGCCAAAAAACCTAATTATTGGTATTGTGCAAAATATTCAAGTAACAGCCTCCATCAATAAAAAAATTATCTTAGCTACATCTATCGATTTTCTAAGGATCAATTTGGTTGCTGGGGTTCAATGATAGAGTTTTTTCTTTTTTTTCTGGGAATTTTATTTGTTTTATTCGATGTGTCCTTCTTGCCTGCGCTTTCTTCTTATACATTGTATTTTGATTTGACTCTTTTTTATTTTTTTTATTTGTTTGATATCTTAAAAGAGTTTTCCGTTAAATTTTTTGCGATCGTCCTTGTTTTTAAACTACTTTTTATTAGCCGGGAGAACCTTTTTCCTTTCCTGGCTCTTTACATGTCTGCTTTTTTAGTCTACATTCTCATACAAAGCATCATTAATCGCTCTAATGCTTTTATGTTCGGAATAACGGCATTCCTCTTCTTTTTTATTGAAGGTTATTTTATTAAAGAAATGAAACTCTCTGTTTTCCTTTTTTCCAGTTTATTTCAATTTTTATTTTGGATTCTTATCATGACTCCTATTTTTAACAAAGTTAAAAAAATGCATACAAATTTTATTAAAGAAAAAGGAGTTTCTACGTGATCCGAAAAAGAAGGTATTTTGATTTTAAACCAATTCGACATGAAATCTTACCTCAAAAATTATATTTTTGGATTACCCTTATTTCCATTTTTTTATTGTTATTAGTTTTTCGCTTATACATCCTTCAATGCAAAAATCAATCCCTGTATATTGACCTTTCCAAGAAAAACCATGATCGAGTCCTTTCCATTGATTGTCCGAGGGGAACTATTTTTGATCGCAATGGAGTAAAATTAGCTGTTGATATACCTTCCTATCATATAAATGTAAATCTTCAAGAAGCGATGAACAATTTGGCTGGAAAATCTACTAGTGAAAAGCTGAAAACTCTTTCTACCGAATTATCTAAAACGATTAATATGAGTTCAGAAAAGATATATCAAGTTTTTCTTTTGAACAAAGAGAATGCGGAAGAATTCATTATTAAAAGCAACCTGGATACCCTTGAATATGCCAGATTTATTGAAAAATCCTATGAATTGCCAGGCTTTTACATTAAAGAAGGATATAAACGCATGTACCCGAAAGGCTCCTTGTTGGCTCATATATTAGGATATACAGGACTAATGTCTTCCTCTGATTTAAATAATCCCGAATTTTCACGATTTGATCAAAATGAAAGAATCGGGAAAGTTGGTATTGAAAGGTATTATGAAAAGATTCTACATGGATCGAAAGGCACAAAAATTCAAACAATCAATGCCCTGGGAAATGTAATTGATGAAAAAGACCAGACAGACGTAATCAAGGGTGATAACATCAATTTAACAATTGATGCAACTCTGCAAGCATATGTAGAAGAAACAATAAAAGAACATTTAGGGTCGATGATTGTTATCAACTGTAATAATGGAGAGATTCTAGCCTGTGCCAGCAATCCAACATTTGATTTAAATTTGTATTCAAAGTCCTTTACCCAAAAAGAGTATGATGCCTACGAAAGCAGGGGGGCTTTCTTTAATCGATCCATACAAGGTAAATATCCCCCTGGCTCTACTTTTAAGCCTTTGTTGTCTCTTTATGCAATAGAAAACGATATTATTACACATGATACTGAATTATTTTGTGGAGGCTCAATCAAAGTTCCTGGCTTAGAAAATAAGTACCGCTGTTGGGTTTTTCCATCACAACATGGTTGGCTAAAATTAAAACTGGCATTAAAATATTCCTGTGATGTCTTTTTTTATGAGTTGGCAAGAAAGTGTAAAATACAGGATTTGCTTGATTTTATTGCTAAATTTGTTTCATTAGGTCAGCAGACTGGGGTAGATGTCCCTTTTGAGGAAAGCGGTTTTTTGGGAAGCCCAACCTGGAAACAGAAATTTGTAGGCTATAATTGGTTTGAAGGAGATTCTATGAATTTGGGTATTGGACAAGGTTATATTATGGTTACTCCGATTCAAATGGCCAAATTATACGCACAATTAGCAAATGGAGGCAAGAGAATCATACCTCATTTCTTACAAAAAACAGGGAAGAATAAAGTTTTTTTTGATTTTCTTTCTACTGAACAAAATAAGTATCTCAAAGAGACATTCAAAGTTTCTCCTTCTAATATACTTTCCATTCAGCAAGATTTGCATGCAGTTGTTGAGGGGGGTGGAACAGCACCAATGCTATATGATTCAGCAATCAAAATCTCTGCAAAAACCGGAACAGCCGAAGGATCTCCTGATTCAACCGGCAAAATAACACAGCATCTTTGGATTTCTGCCTTTGCTCCGACCGACAATCCAGAAATCGCTGTTATTATACTATTTGAAAACTCAAAACTTGAATTTGGGGGAAATCTTGCTCCTTTTGTAAAAAAAGTGTTTTTAAAATATTTTGAATTGTCATCAACCTACGGAGGACAAAATGCCAATTAATCCGATCATTGAAGATGATATCGTAATTAAGGGCTCAATGAGTGGTATTATGATCGTAATGAATTTGGATCGTGATTATGAGAAATTGATAAAAAAATTAGTTCAAAAAGTAAAGAAAGAAAAAAGCTTTTTTCTGGGCACAAAATTATTCATAAAAGGTATTGACCGGAATCTAGATCCAGATGAACTAGGCATGGCCAGGAAAATGCTTCGTGATCGTGTAAAAATCGAAATATTTTCACCAGAATCAGCAAATTCAGCTGACCTCAACCATCCCGAAACGCTAATCGAAGAATCCGAACCATCGATTCGGATGGATATTGTATCCCATACTCTTCGAGCTGGAGAGATATTCTCGTCAAAAAATGATCTGGTGATTTTTGGGGATATTCACCCGGGAGCAAATGTTTCTTCTGCTGGATCGGTTATTGTATACGGAAAGATCAAAGGAGTAGTGGAAGCCGGTCAACCGGATCAGAATGATTCTCTGGTTACCTGCAATGGGTTTTCTCCTATCCAGTTAAAGATTGGAAAGTTTACGTTAAATGCAGATTCTATAGAACCAGAGCTTCAAAACACGCCTTGTTATTTACGGGTTGAAGAAAATGAAATTGTTATTTATCCATTAAAAAAGGAGTAAAATGGGAGAAGTTATTGTTATTACTTCTGGGAAAGGTGGTGTGGGTAAAACAACGATCACGGCCAACTTAGGAGTCTCTCTTACCCAATTAGGGTACACAACCTGTCTTATTGATGCAGATATCGGTCTTAGAAACCTTGATTTGGTGTTGGGGATTGAGAATAAAGTTAAATACAACTTGATGGATATTTCTCGGGGAATATGCGAGGTGGATGAAGCAATCACTTATGATAGCCGATCAAAAAAATTGCTTTGTCTTATCGCTGCATCACAAGGACATTTCAAGGAAGATTTAAGTAAAGAAAAATTTTCAGAAGTGATTCGAAAGTTAAAAGAAAAATTTCATTATGTTCTAATTGATTCCCCTGCCGGAATAGAATATGGTTTTAAAAATTCAATTCGAAATGCCGATAGAGCTCTTATTGTTGTAAATCCAGAAGTATCTTCCATCCGCGATGCCGATAGAGTGATCGGTATACTAGAAAGTGAAAAGATTAAAAAGATACAATTAATCATCAATCGGGTAAACCTGGATTTGCTAAAAAGTAGAGAAATAATAAGCCTGGAGGATATTCAAGAAATACTGGACATACCATTAATTGGAGTTATACAAGAAGACAAGTCCATCATCATCTCTTCAAATTCTGGAAAACCAGTTTCTTACCAAAAGGAAACCATGTTGTCTTCTATTTTCTCTTCCATTGCAAAACGTATTTCAGGAGAAACCATTCCAGTCCAAATGATCAACACTGGTAAAACTGAATCTTTATGGAACAAAGTCAAGAAAACTTTGAAGATTTAATCAAGGAGAAAAAAATGAAAACTGGAAAAAAAGCGGCAGACAGGTTAAAAAATATTATTAGTGAAGATCGGAGTGTTTTGTCCGTTGGAAGTTTTCGGGTTCTTAAAAAAGAAATTGGAAACATTCTTTCAAAGTATTTGGATATAGATAAAAGGAAGATAAAAATACAATTGGAACAAACAGAGAATGAGTCTTATAATTTATCAGCAGATTTACCCATAAAACCTAGTAATAAGAAAGAATAAAAAAAATGAAAGTTATTCATACTGGTGATCTACATCTTGGTATCGAAAACTATGGAAGACAGGACCCCCTTACTTTAATCAATTCACGTGTTATGGATTTTTTTCGATCGTTGGATTATTTGGTTTTAGAGACAATTAAACAAAAAGCTGATTTACTGTTAATAACGGGCGATATTTATCATCAGCGCGATCCAGAGATGTTTATTCAAAATGAATTTTCAAAACGTTTAATTCGATTGATTGACAATAACATCCCAGTCGTATTGCTTATAGGCAATCATGATTCCCTCCTTGCCATCAAGAAGGTTTCCTCCCTTCAGATATTTAAAGAACTCAGGGTTCCCAATATTTTTGTGATTGATGAACCAAAGGTTATTCGAATTGATACAAAAAACGGACCTATCCAGATTGCCGGGATACCCTTCCTGGAATCAAATACTTTACGGGAATACATGGTTAATCATCCGGTTCATGAAAATCAAAAGATGGATTTACTGGAAACAATATTTTCAAAAATGATTCATCAGCTTAAAGCAGAATTAGATCATGAAGTACCCAGTATTTTGACAGCCCATGTCACCTTACGGGAAGCAATTTACCAAAATTGGCGTCCGGCTATGATCGGAAATGAGCTGTACTTATCCGAAAAAGTTTTTAAGCAAAAAGAGTTTTCTTATGTAGCTCTTGGTCATATCCATAAATCACAGCTTTTTTTATCTGAGAAGAATTTTCCAACAGTGGCTTATTGTGGAAGTTTGGATGTCCTTGATTTTGGGGAAGCAGAATTTGAACATGGTTTTTATTCGGTAGAAATAAATGATAAAGAAGTAAAGCCGATATTTGTTCCCCAACCAAACCAAAGAAAGCTTGTAACAATACGTATTGAGTCAGAGAACGAGGCGGATATATTTCTAAATCTAACCGAAAAGTTTGCAAATTCTGTCCATGAAAATAACATTATTCGAGTTGTTTTGGTGACGAATGAATCGATAGACGAACAGAAAATACGCCGTGAATTTAGTGATTCTTGCTACTTCATAGCCTCCATAAAATACGAACGAAAGTCGTATACGAACACGAGACTGAAAGAATTGTCTAGCGAAATGAGCCCAACAGATACATTAAAACAATATCTGGAGTTCACGAAGGATCCTTTTATGCAGCAATACAAAAATGAACTGATTTCCCTTACAGAAGAATTCCTTAAGGAGACAGAAAAGTAATGATTCCACAAAAATTATCGATTGAGAATTTCCTTTCTTACAAAGGAATAACTGTTATAGATTTTTCAAAAATTCATACCGCCGTAATTACAGGGGAGAATGGATCAGGAAAATCATCGATTTTGGATAGTATAACCTACGTATTGTTCGGAGTGGCTAGAGGTACTAGTAAAAGCGGTGACAATGTAGATCGGCTAATTTATTCAGGGGAATCTGTTTGCAGAGTGGAATTGGATTTTTTATTAGAAAGCGATGAATACAAAGTAGTTAGAAGGAGAGATCAGCAAAAACAATATTCTGAATTAGACTTGTTTCACTGGCAAAACGAAAACTGGGTCAGCTTATCCTCTTCTACAATAAAATTAACACAGGAGAGAATCCAGGCTTTATTAAAAGTAAACTATGACTTGTTTACTTCCTCTGTTATGATCATGCAGGGAAAAGCAGATACGTTTACACAGAAAGACCCTTCCGAGAGAAAAGAACTATTAGCAGAGATTCTTCAATTGGAAATTTATGAGAAACTCAGAGAAAAAGCACTTGAAAAGAAAAAACAAATTACCAATCATTTACAAACACTAAAAAGTTTTATCGATTTGAACCAAGAAAAACATGCTTTAAAAGTGTTAGTTGAAAAAAATATAATTGAGCTTAATGAATCAATTCAAATGAAAGAAGCTCAAATTAGGAATGTAAAAGAAAAAGTAAATCAAACGTTGGAGTCACAAATAACTCTCCAAGTGTCTTACCAAAAAAGAAAAAGTCTTATTGATTTGTTAAATCGTGAAAATAAGAACATTTCAACACTACAAAATGAAAAGCAAGGATATTTAAAGCAAATTGAAGAAACCCAGAAAGTTATTCTGATGCAACATGAGATTGAAACAGGATATCAAAGGTTAATTGGCTATATCAATAAAGACAAGAAAATGAATGAAGATTTTGAGAAAAGGACTCGAATTGAAAAAAAGGTCAACGATATTAAAGAAAAGATTTCTGAAGAAGAACATAAATTGAAAATGCTCAAAGTTGAGCTGGAAAAAGAAGAAAGTATTTATCTTAACGAACGAAGTAAATTTATGGATATTAATTTGAAGATCCAAAAAATGCAAAGTGAACAAAAAGAACTCGAGAGAGATAAAACGAAAAAAGAAGAGCTAGAAAAAGAAAAAACACAGATAGAAATTCAAAAAGCGACTGTAGAAGAAAAATTGATTGATCTTCGAAACAACCTGGCTTCTGTGAAAGAAAAAAAAGCAGAGCTATCCAATAAAATTGCCTATTTTGAATCCATTATCCGTGAAGAGCAGATGATTGAGATTAAACTAAAACGCATTAAAGAAAACAAGGCAAGACTTGAAATTCTAACCGATGAGATGAATAAAGAGGGCGTCAAGATAGAAATCTATAAAGCTCAAATTGAAGAAGCAAAGACAGCTATTGTTGATTTAGATGAAAAACTGGCGATTTTAACAAAAGAGGACAGTTCCAAGCGCTGTCCATTGTGCGGAACGCCTTTAACAGCTCAAAGGGAAACCGATTTAATTCTGAATTATAAACGGGAGCTTGATCATAAAAAGGAATCAATCCTTGTAAACGTAAGCAAAATCAAAGAAGTGGAAGATCTGTTAAAAGCAAAATTGGATAAAAAACGTCAAATGGAGGAAGATATCCTATTTGAACAGGAATTAACAGAAAAAAAGGCAAACCTTTTCAATGCAAAATCCCAGATTCGAACACTAAACGAAGAAATAAATAAGTATAAAGTACTTGAAATGCAGAATATGGCTGAAATACAGAGGATAGAATCCAAGATTGAATACCTTAGGGCACAATTCCGTACAACCGATCGCCAATTCACAGAGTATTGTTTGAAGCTTTCTACAGAGGCGAATTTGTTGCGATCTTTAGGTGAATTGCATGCTCAACTGGGTAAAGCCATTGAAGCTGAACAGAAGCTGCCTTTGGTTACTTCTAATCTAATGAAGATCAACCGAAAACTTGAAACGAAACAATATTCAATTGAATTAAGGCAAGACTTGGAAGACCTTCAAAAAATATTGTATGAAATACCGTATGAATCGATTCTCCACAAAGAAATTAAAAAAAATATTGAAAATTTCCAGTATCTCGAAGGTGAAAAGAAATTACTAAGTGAGAAATTAAATGAGAAACAAATCCTAACTGCTACCATCAACAAGTTAAATGAAAAAATAACCTATAGTTCCCAAGAGGTAGTCAAGATTCAAGAAGAACTTAATTTGATTGTCATTAATGAAGCAGAGCTTGAAGCAATTACAGTTGTGATTACCCAATTAAATTCAAACATTGAAGAGTACCAAAGAGACAGGGATGAGATCCTCAAAGAACACGCCAGAGCTTCAGAAAATCTTGATAAATATAGATCTCTGGAAGTCGAATTTGATTTAAAAACCAAGGAATTTGATCTATATCAGCATCAAGAAACCTTGTTATCCAAAGCTGTAGAAATTTATAGCAAGAATGGGATTCAGTCATTTATTATTGAAAACTCTCTGCCTGAAATCGAAACAAAAGCAAATGAAATTCTGGATGTTATATCAGACGGAAGGCTTCAGATCTATTTCAAAGTTCAATCAAAATCAAAAAAAGGCATTTATAAGGAAACATTAGATATCGAAATTTCAAACGAAGGAAAAACAAGATCGTATGAATTGTTTAGCGGAGGAGAAAAATTCAAAGTAGATATAGCGATTCGGATTGCTATATCATATGTCCTGGCAAACAAATCAGGCGCAAAACTATCCATGCTGATGATTGATGAAGGTTTTGGTACCCAAGACAAAGATGGCGTTTTACGTTTTGTCGAATGTATCAATCGAATCAAAGAAGATTTTAAAAAAATTATTATAATTACCCATCTCAACGAACTAAAGGATTATTTTGAAACACACATTCGTGTCACAAAATCAAATGGATGTTCTACTTTAGATTATTCATAATAAATATCTATATAATCATTTTAAAAACCTTCAAATTTTTCATATTAATTTGACAAATGATCGATTTGTCGATTTAATAGAGAAAAAAGGAAAACGGAAGAAGGAGATATTTTTTGAAAGCGAAGAATATTAGTATAAATAGGAAAAGATGCAAAAAATGCGGATTGTGCGTCAATATTTGTCCAAAAAAAGTTTATTCTCAAAACGAAGCCGATGAAGTAGTGATTGAACACCTCGACAAATGTATTATTTGTTTGATGTGCCAAAATGTTTGCCCAGATTTCGCCATCGAAATTGAAAAAGAGGTAGAAAATGCCAAATGACATATGGCAAGGTGCAGAAGCTTGTGCAAAAGGAGCTATGAAGGCTGGACTTACCTATTTTGCAGGATATCCAATTACTCCTTCAACAGAGATAGCAGAAATGTTGTCGATTTATTTAACAGAAAAAGGCAAAATCTACAAGCAGATGGAACAAGAGAAAGACCATGTCAGAAACGTGATAATGCCAAAAGTACTGCAACGTGTTTTTATGCAAATGGAAGACGAAATAGCCAGCATTGTGAGTATTGTAGGCGCATCCATGGCTGGTGCAAAAGCTATGACGGCTACTTCCGGGCCTGGTTTTTCCCTCATGCAAGAAGGTATCGGGTATGCCTGTATGGTTGAAGCTCCGATTGTTATCTGTAACGTAATGCGGGGTGGTCCATCGACTGGAGATCCTACTAAAGGATCCCAGGGAGATGTCATGCAGACTAAATGGGGTACTCACGGTGATCATGGCATGATTGTTATCTGTCCTGATTCTGTTGAAGAGATGTATTATATGACCATCAAGGCGTTTAACCTAGCCGAGAGATTTAGGAATCCCGTCATTCTGTTAACCGATGAAACAATTACCCATATGCGGGAAAAAGTTGAAATCGATCCCAATGCTGAAATTGAAATAATTGACCGCCTTCAGCCGACAATTCTTCCTAACATACCCTATCTGCCATATGGCACCTTTAAGGATGAAGTTGCTATTATAGGATCACTTGGCAGTGGTCTGGGAACAAGCATTACCGGCATGATCCACAGGGAAGATGGCTTTCAGTCACCGAATTTTAAGATTGGAAGTCCCTTGATTCGAAGACTAGTGAATAAAATTGAAAAACATTCAAGTGATTTATTTGAAGTTGAAGTAATCAATGGTGAAGCTGAGAACCTTGTAATTACATATGGAATAACGAGTAGAACCGTCAAATCGATCCTGGATTCAAATTATAAAAACGTGGGACTTATCCGGCTTAAAACACTGTTTCCTTTTCATGACGAAACCATTCAAAAATTAACAAAAAATGCAAAACATGTTTTTGTTGCCGAACTCAATCTAGGGCAAATTTACCTGGAAGCACAAAGAGCAATCGGACACAGAATCCCAGTAACTCTCATTTCAAAAGTGGGGGGCCAATTAATCACGCCGGATGAGATGATAAAACACCTAGAAGGGAGCATATCATGAAGGGGGAAAAATATTTAAATCCAAGCAGAATACCTTCCATCTGGTGCCCCGGATGCGGGAATGGAATTATACTCCATGCCGTCCTTGCTACATTAGAAGACCTGAATATCAAACAAGAGGACCTTATTTTGGTTTCTGGAATCGGCTGTTCATCACGCTCACCGACCTATACCATTTTTGACAACATTCATACGCTTCATGGGAGAGCGATTCCGATCGCAACAGCGATTAAACTGGTTCAGCCCGGGAAAAAAGTGATTGTAATGACTGGCGATGGCGATTCTATGGCGATTGGTGGCAATCACATTATCCATGCAGCCCGTCGTAATATTGACATTAGCGTTATCATATTCAACAATTCAATTTATGGAATGACGGGGGGGCAATTCTCCCCGATGACACCATCCGGCAAAAAAGCAACCACAGCCCATCTGGGAAATATCGAAGAACCGTTTGACACTATGAAGCTTCTAAAGGGTGCTGGAGCAAATTACCTTGCTAGGATTGGAACATATTATTATTCACAGATGATGAAGTATATGAAAACTGCGTTTACTCACAACGGATTTTCAGCAGTTGAAGTTATCGCACAGTGCCCTGTTTATTACGGCAGGATGAATCAATACCCAACACCTTACGATTTGCTCATGTGGCAAAAAGACAATCTTGTCTTTAAGACGCAGTTTGAGAAAATGGCTGAGCATGAAATCATTGGGAAGATGGAAATCGGGGAGTTTGTTAATGAAAATAGACCCTCTTTCCTCGAAAAGAGACAGGCTCAATTAGAAAGGATGATACAGAAATGAGAGAAGAAATCAGATTCTCTGGTTCTGGAGGGCAGGGCTTGATTACTGTTGCTAGAGTTCTGGCCAAAACAGCCATTTTAGACAACATTAATGCATTACAAAGCCAGACATATGGAGCAGAAGCAAGAGGCGGGGCTACAAAAAGCGAAGTGATTATAGCCACAGACAAAATCTTTTTTCCCGAGGTGGAAGTTCCCGATATGTTGATTTTGACAACTCAGGAAGCTTACAACAAATATCACAAAGTTTTAAGACCTAATGGTATCATGATCATTGATAATTTTTTAATCAAAGAATATACAGAGAGCACTGAGAACACTATCTATGCGGAACCTTTTACCGGGTACGCCAATCATGAGTTTCAGGCTAAAGTTGTCATGAATATACTCGTTACTGGATTTGCCGTTGGAATCCTCCGTGAAATATTGACGATTGAATCTTTTACAAAAGGGTTGGAAGATTTCTTTGCAGGAGATAAACTTAAAAAAAATATACTAGCGGCTCATTTTGGATTTGAACTGGCAAAATCACGCCCTCCGCTACACTTTGCATGAAAATAGATCGATTCTCTCGAAAATTTCTAATCCGTATTGCCCTGACCCTTTCGATTCTTTTTTTCGTTTCCTGTAAGCATTCCACTCCAACAATACAGCATATCCCTGTTAAACCATTACCAATGATCCAGATTGAAAAAAAACCACTTGAAACTAATTTGAACTGGAAGCGTATCATCGGGAAATACCAAAAAATGGACGGAACAAAATTTGAAGTTTTTCTAATCCGTGAAGAAAATCAAAAATTATTTTTGTATTACAAGGATAAAGATTATGAGCTAGCGCAAATTAACTTTAAAGAATACCGATTTCAAGCAGACAGCCCTTTTAAAGCCGATTCTATATCCTTTGTGATTGATAAAAAAGGCAATGTTCCGTTATGCATGGTAAAGGATATCTTGTATGAACAAATTTACTATGATTTGTACGAATTTGATTTTACTAATTTTTTAACTCCTTCAAACAAAATCAGCAAAGATAATCCTTCTCTTATCTTAGTTAAAGATATTGATCCAACGTTACAGGTAAATTTTCGATTTGCTCCCAAACAACCCGCTTTTTTAGAAAAGAATACAGCCCTTGCGTTGCGAAGAGCCAATCAGCTCTGTAATAAATATGACCTCTCCATTGTTTTGTATGATGCTTACAGGCCGATTGTTTTTGAATCATTATTACAATCGTATTATCCAAAATCCCTCTGGAAAGATAGCAAAACAGAATTCAGCACTGGCACATCTCTTTCAATTGCCCTTTTTGATATTAAATCCGCACAAATAGTGGACATGGGATCTTCATACCTGGAATCTTCCGAACGATCCAGCCTTTCTTACATTGGAGGTACATCTCTCCAACGTTTTTACCGATTGTTTTTACAAACGGTTATGAAAGAAGCAGGATTTAGTGGAACAGACTTAAATTGGTGGTATTTTACTTACAAAGGAGTAAACTAGGATCACCCAAAAAACGAGAAAGGGGATCCTGAAATGGAAGCAGCCGCTATAATAGGTATTTTTGTTTCATTGCTGATATTGTCTTCGTTTATCGTCGGTGGAATCTTCTTGATTTTTTTCCTGAAAAAGTCGTCCCATCGAATGTGGCTATTAAAAGAGCTTACCCTTTGGAAAAACAAACAAATCATTGATTCAGAATCATTCGACAAAATCCAGGAGATGTATACACCAAAACAAAAAGAGAGCATACCCCCGATTAAAATTATTATTTCTATTGGCAGTATACTTCTTGGGATTGGGTTAATTCTTTTTATTGCCTCAAACTGGCAATTTCTCAGCGGACAATTCAAACTGCTCTTAACATTCATTCTTTCCCTCGTCACTTTATTTATTGGATACTCCCTCAAGTTTTCTAAGAGAAGACCCTATCCAATTTTAGGGGAAGGCTTACTCTTTGTTTCTACATTAATCTGGGGCGCCACGATCATCTTTTTATTCCAGAACTATCAGGTATCCTCCGCGAATAATTATATCCTCACCTTACTCTGGGGGGCAAGCATTTTTCCAGTAGCCATATGGTTCAAATCTGAATCAATCTTCTACTTATCCTTTTTTCTCCTCTTTCTTTCTGGTATATTCAGAGGGAATCTCACGGAAACACCAGTCTATTTGTATCTTTTGATTGGTTTTATTCCCTTCTTGCTTACATCAAGAGACAAGAAGCGCAAAGTGATCCCCTGTTCCATATTAGCGATGCTTATGCCTATTTTTACACGATTTGAAACGTATGGAATCTATTATCTCCTTCTCCTAACCATTTTCCTTGTCATATACTTTTGGAAGAAAGAAGAAATGTATTTGATTTTTGGGAGTATTTCTGTGTTCTTTTATATCCTGACTTCCATTACAAAGCCATTTCTGGCCCAATTTGTTGGACACTGGTTTTTCATCCTGCCCCTTGCCTTAGTACTTTATATTGTTTTTTGGAAGAAATCTGTTTCATCCCTGTTTATTTTGCTATTTAATTTTGTCATCGGTTTGTTGGTTCAATTCACGTACAATGCCGATGTGGGAAAAAATGTAATTTCAGTAGTCAAGATCATCTTTCTCATCGGACTTCTTTATCTATTGTTCGAAAGATATATTAAAGACAAAATCATGAAACTGCCTTTTATGGTAGTCGGGTATTTTACCATGCTTATTCCTGCATTTGTCCTTTCCTTTTATGAAATAATCCAGGAAACCCTTGATCCAAAAATTGTTTACGGGTTCCTCTTATATGGCAAATTTGCTCCGTATCGCATCCTATCCATTATCGTTTTGGTTATTGTGCTTGGTACTTTTTGCCTACGTCTTTTATCTAAAATCACAAAAGAATCCGGAGATATCTTTCTTTTCATTATTTCAGGCCTTTCTCTTCTTTCCATCCTTTTGTTGGAATTATTGCCACTGCTGAAACTCTCAAACAACTTCGTTTTATGGTTCCTGACATTTTACCAAAATGCTTTTTTGCTGACTTTTATTTTGTTTACGATTTTTTGGGCTTATAAGAAATGTATGAATTGGCTAATAAATATGAGCCTTGTTGTTTTTCTGATCTTTGTGATCATGAGATATTTTGATGTAGTCTGGAAACTGTTGGATCGTTCCCTTTTCTTCATACTTGGCGGAATCATTTTACTTGGAATCGGTACCTTTATGGAGAAACTGAGAAGAAAACTTGTAGGAGATGAACATCATGAAGAATAAATATTTAATCTGGATCGTAGTATTATTATGGATTACCGTACTATCTGTTATCATTTTTAAACATAATGAAATCACAACTCATGGTAAGATCGTTATCTTGAAAACAGAACCGGTAGACCCTAGAGATCCCTTTCGCGGTGATTACCTAAATCTACAGTATGATATCAGCACCATAGCGGATCCTCTAACGGAAATCCAGAAGAAGGAAGTACTTCAATCCAGAAAAATATATGCTGTACTCAAAAAAGAAGACTATTATTATGTTTTGGACCATTTTTCTACCACCAAGCCAAACAAAAATGTAACTTATATCCGAGGGGGAGTTTGGGGAGATTTAAGCAATATGATTCGAGTCCAGTACAACATCGAAAGCTATTTTGTTCCGGAGGGAAAGGGAATCGAACTCCAAACCCATTTGGGAAAAGATATGTTTGTGGAAGTTTATGTGGATGAAATGGGCGAAGCTGCCATAAAAACACTTTTAATCGGAAAAGAACCAGTCAAATTTGATACGAATCAATAAAGGAACACGCCTATGAACCAAGAAATAATCAAATACATGAACAAGCTTAAAATCCCTGACGAAAACGAACAGAGAATTCTGAGTTATGTTACCCTGGTTGAAAATTTGACGAACGAAACTGTAGAAGAAATCTTTATCAGTGATTATCTTGTCGGTGAAACCAGAGAATTTAAAAATCTATTTTTCTTTTCAGAACATTTCTTTGTGGAATGTAAAAAATTTCTGCAATCCGATGAATTCAATATTTTCAAATTTGACCATTTGATCAGCAGAGCTACGCTAACCGTTAAAAGTTTTAACTTTTCAGACGTGAATAATAAATCCAGGTTTCACCTGGAAATATTAACGAACCAAAAAGAATCGATCGAATTGAAAGCCACAGGAAATAATTGCTCCAGCCTCTATCAGATACACCAAAAATACATACTCACCCATTTTACAAATTAACTTCTTTGGATGGTAGAATTATTCATAATAGCCTTTAGTCTTGGGCTGGATGCTTTTTCTCTTGCCGTATCGTTTGGTATGTGTCAAAATGTGTGCTCTGTCCGATCAAAATTTCGCATTTCTTTTTCATTTGGTTTTTTCCAATTCTTGATGCCAATCCTGGGGTTTATCCTGGGGAGATCCTTTCTGCGCATTGTAGATCGGTATGATCATTGGATCGTCTTTTTCATTTTACTTCTCGTAGGGGGAAAGGTGTTGATTGATGGTTTTAAACCAGAGGAAACAAAAAAGAATATAGATATCAGTTCGGGTATCCCTTTGATAATCGCTTCGATTGCCACGAGCATAGATGCATTTGGTGTTGGAATTTCTTTTGCTTTTTTAAAGAAAGAAGTGATTGTTTCATCTCTTGTGATCGGATTAGTAGCCGGTTTTATGTCCTGGATTGGTGTAAATTTTGGCAGTCATATTGGTAAGAATTGGATCAAAAAGCCAGAACTGATTGGTGGAATTGCTATCATTGCTATTGCAATTAAGTCACTAATGCAGGGTTTGTAAAAATAGACTGTTTTTAAAGTCTCTCTGGATGAGCAATTGCGAACCATTCAGTACAACTTGAAATGTATACAAGTCAAATTAGATGCCTTTTTGTTCATTACCTTGCATAAATTTTAAAAAATTTTATCATCTTGTCGTGAAACATATATTTGGTCCTGTTCCATCTCGAAGGCTTGGAATATCTCTAGGCATCGACCTTGTACCTTATAAAACATGTAATTTGGACTGTGTTTACTGTGAAGCAGGCAAGACACAATATAAAACAATGGAAAGAAAGCCATATGTTTCGGTTGATACAATTATGTATGAACTGCAAGCTCATTTTCTAAATCCAAACCCAAAAATCGATTACTTTACATTATCCGGTGCCGGGGAGCCGACTTTAAATCAAGATATTGAAATAATCATTGGGGCGATTAAAAAAGAATTTCCATCCTATCCATTAGCCTTAATTACGAATGGAACCTTATTCTCAGATCCGGTGGTTCGGGCCCAGGTATCAAAAGTCGATGTCATTTTACCCTCTTTCGATGCCGCTAGTTTGCATACTTTCAACTTGATAAATCGTCCAGAGCCTTCATTGGACTTCAATACTATTGTGCAAGGCTTTATTGATTTGCGGGATGAATTTACCGGGAAGATCTGGGTGGAAATATTTGTGATCCCCGGACTAAATGATGAACTATCGGAACTGCAAAGCATGAAAAATGCCCTAATAAAAATTAGACCTGATATAGTTCATCTCAATTCATTGGATCGACCATCTTCAGAGTCATGGGTGCGAATAGAACCTCTCTCTCGACTCGAGCAAATCTGTGAATTTTTTCAACCCCTCCCGTGTAAAATTTTGGCAAAAATGGTTCCAACCAAGAAATTAGCAAGGATAGAACGGGAAGAGCATACAAAAGAGATCCAAAACCACATCCAAGATTTACAAGAAATACCGAATAATTTGTAAATAGCTTGATAAGGTGTAGCTGCACAAAACGTAATACCTTGTCGAATTTGTTAAGGGGACTAGGGTAAGCTTAATATAATGAAAAAGGTATCAACTCGATTGTTTTAAGAAAAATATTTAGATCGTAGGTTGATACAATATACCGGTTTCGTGGATATCATACGTAGTAATACCTTTATTTTCTAACCATTCTTCCTCAGATAGTAATATCAGATCGATCGGATACTCTTTTCTAAAATTTGCTGGATATATCATACTAGCTCGTTCGAAATAATCCTTGTCATTGAAAGACTCCGAAACAATCGCAATATCAAAATCACTCTCTTCTGTTGCCATTCCATTTGCTCTTGATCCGAATAAATAGATACCATTAATATTGATACCCTTGTTAGAAAGGTCCCAATAGATGCAATCTATAATTCGGTTAATTGTTTCTTGATCCATGTGATTGTGTCCTCAGTGTTCCGAATCATTTCGACAGCTCTATCTCTGGAATAAGATCTCAAAGCTTTTGCAAAATTTTCTGGATATCTTGTAGAAAAACTTACATCATCGATTGTGCTAAAGAAAAAGTTTATCACTTCTGGAAGAGTAAGTTCTAATTGCTTTGCTATATATAAAAGATCATGAGATCTGGGTGGTACTTTGTTAAGGATTTCGAAGTACAATCCCTTGATGGCTTTTTCCAATGAAAGATGGCACATAAAAATGACATATACATAGCGATCTGATTGTAACATCGCTTGTGCAGTACCAAAATCATAATCCGATTGTAAAAACCACTCTTTTGTAATATCCTTCATAACTACAAGTATATCAGACAAAAACTTATCAATCCAATTTTCCCTGTATCAAGTACAATTTTTTACGAATTTGTGAACATATGTAAAAAACAAGTCATAAATAGCTTGTAATTCTGCGGGAAAGTAGCACAATAATAAAGGTATTTTTTTCTGATCTGGAAAGAAGATAAAAATGGGTGAAAAGCCAAACATTTTGATTGTAGATGATGATGAATCAAATCTTCTCCTCATGGAATACCTGCTGGGGAAAGAAAAATATACGACTGTAACAGCCACAAATGCAGAAAAAGCGTTACAGATTGTTAGTGAAAAACAGATTGATATCATATTGTCAGATGTTATGATGCCGGGGATGAACGGTTTTGAATTTACTAAAGAAATCCGGAAGAATCCAAAAACCCGACTCATCCCGATTGTTCTTTTAACTGGTCTTGAAGAGGTTCAGTATCGTATACAGGGCATTGAAGCGGGATGTGACGATTTTATAACAAAACCTTCCGTTGATTTTGTAAACAAGCCTTTTTACAAGGAAGAAGTTTTGTCTAGAGTCAAAATGCTCTTACAGATGAATTTTTATCGATTACAAATTGATGAAAAAGAAAAATTTGACTTATTGTTAAATGGTCTCGGAGATGGATATATCCTTCTGGATAAAGATGGGTTCATCGAAAAAAATAATATCATTGTGAGGGAATGGCTGATAATGCCGGATGAACAAGTAAAAGTATCTTTCCTCTCTCAGGTTCGAAAGCATTTCAATTTTGAAGAAGAAGAAAATATTATTGAAACCATGCCTTATTACAATTTGTCTTTTGAAATAGAAAGACCAAAAACTTCGCAGTTTGAACATTTGATCTTAGAGTGTCGCTCTTTTCCGTTTCGAGAAGAATATCAAGTCAAAAACATATTGATCCTGCTTCATGATGTTACGGTTTCAACAATGGAAGATCGATCAAGAAAAGAGTTTTTTGTTTCCCTGGCCAACCGAATGAAAAGTCATCTCCGATCGAATCTATTGGAAGAGGGAAAATTAGAAATGGCATTACAAGTTAAGCAATTGGAAATGTATACCCTTAATTTACACAATACTTCTTCTCTTTTAGCCAAAACAATTCACTTGGATACTTTTTTACAAGAAATGAATACTGATTTTAAAGAACTGTTCCAAGAACAAAGTATAACGTTGATCATTGACAACAACCTTAATCGGGAAACAATACGGATTCGGGACGATCTATTGCGAGGGATCTTCATTGAATTAATTTTAATGTCGATAAATCACCAATCAAAGAAAGCGCAAAAAATAAACCTAAAAATTAGATGGGAGAAGCAATGGTTAGCTTGTAGATTTGAAAATTACGATTTCAAAGATGCTAATCAAATCAACCGAGATAGCGTTATTATCATTAAAAATCTGGCTCTATTATTGAAAGGAAGAATTGAAATGGATGTACAGGAAGAATCAGGCTCATTATTTATCCTGCAAATACCAGCACCTTCCACCCAAAAAAAAGAAGTTAAGAAGCCTTAGGATTTAGTAATAATAAATCAATAAAAAATTGGAGGCTTTCTCCGTTCCGTTCAAAATCTAAACCTGATAACAAGCCAGAAAAGTAAAAGGCATTTTTGTTTTGGACCAGGTAGAGCATGTTGTCATCACTCATCCCTAAAAGAAAAGCGGACTCATCCAAGGAATCCAATAGATCTGTTTCTTCGGGGGCATAACTTTCAAAACAGGGAAGAGTAAATAAAGGGAGTGTGAATTTGCCACGGTGTGAACGCAAGATTGAAAACAATTGAAAGGAGCTATCGCCCTGGTTCATCAGAAAAGAGTCATCGACCTGGATTCCGCAGAGCTTCATCACTTCCTTCGAAGTGGGACCGATCACTAGGACAGAGCCACCACTCTTTGTAAACTTTTTTAAAGAGGACAAGATTTCGTCATTGTTTTGGAAATACCTTGAGTCGTAAATAACCACTTTATCCAGATTTTGTTGATCCAGATGTATGCATTGATCCAAACTCAGCAATCTTACTTCGGCTGGAATATTTTGAGCTTCAAAGTATTGATTGATTCGATCCAGCCACAATTTGTCATAGACTGATCGATCCTGAACATTGTATAGGGATTTAAAAACACCAATTTTGATCCCGGGTTTTGCCTCGGTTCTATATTTTATTGTTACCGTATTGTCGCTGATGGATTTCTCTCCCGGCAAGGGGTCGCAGTTGATTTGAACCATATAGGTATCCTGCTCTGCAAAATCGATGTTGTATGAAATCAAATATCGGACACTCCGCTGTAAAAAGGGTATCTCTTTGTCGAGGAGAGCTTGATTTCCTTTCTTAACGCTTACTTTCACATGGGAAGCATCCCGAAACCCATCATTGAGGACATCAAATTGAAACGTTTCTTTCTCGTCCGGAGAATAGCTGTGAAATGTGTCAAGGGGCCTTAGAACCAAATCTTGCTCATATTTACCATACGCTATAAACCGTTTCTCGGAGCCATCGGGTGCTTCTATTCGTAGGCATATTCTGGCTTTGGGAATATTGGATAGTGTATAGGTAAAAAATTTATTCTCTTGGGGAAGGATCGTTTCGGTAGAGAGTACAGCCTGGTCCAAGGAATCATAATTGGATAGATGGACGAGAAGAGAGGTTGTTTTGCTTTCCAGTTGAAATTGATTGGTACCTTCGATCTGGATCGATGGAAGCTCTCCTGAATTTGCTTCACGGATCGTTGGTAATTCTGAGAATTCTATATTCGTGAGGGAGCTTTTCTGTTTTCCGGGTAATCGCAGGGTAGGATCCCCCAAAAGGCAAAATCCAAAAACAGCTTTCAGCAGCCAATCACCAGGCCAATCCCAATCTTTTTGAATGTAGGTCATCAAACCTTTCCGGGCAATATCTCCCAACGTTGTTTCTTCGGTACCGTAACTCTGAAAAACGTAATGCAGAAGAGCATCTGTATTATAAAGCCGGTGGCTTTCCAATATGCCCCGGGAATAATCGTAGTCCATACCAGCATAATTGATTCGAGAACCTCCCACATAGGCTATGGCTCCCCCCTCTGAGAATAGAAGCGCTTCCGAGAAAGAAGTGGGGTATTTAAAAAATTTGTCCGTTCCATAGCGTATGCCGGACA
>Ga0247841_10001261_pt1 | contig 58860 bp, 38 predicted proteins | sample LaCruzMarch2015__2_FD_192410 | JGI IMG/M metagenome (GOLD analysis project Ga0247841, IMG submission 192410) | Freshwater microbial communities from meromictic Lake La Cruz, Castile-La Mancha, Spain - LaCruzMarch2015_18m | ecosystem: Environmental > Aquatic > Freshwater > Lake | place: Spain...
TTGCCGGGCAGATTAAGAAAACTGCTTCTACGAAGAAGGATTTTAACGCCAGCGTTCTGCAGGTAATCTCTAAAATCGTTAAGGAAACTAAAGCTATTCGTTTTGAAGGCAACAACTATTCCCAGGAGTGGGTTAAGGAAGCCAAGAAAAGGGGCCTGCCGAATACCGCTTCAACTTATGAGTCGTTGGAGGCTTTAATTAAAAAAGAAAATATTTCTTTATTTGAGGAATATAAAGTTTTTTCCAAAGAAGAACTCCTGGCGCGTTATCATATTTGGGTGCATATGTATAATCTGACCTTAGAGATTGAAGCCAACACCTTAAATGAGATGGTCAATGCTTCGGTGGTTCCGGCGGGGTATAAGTATGAGAAACTTCTTGCCAGCACGCTTAATGAGCTGGTTAACTTAAAGAAAATATCCGGGTTGAGGGTTGGAGCGGCAGTGTTTAATGATAAGCAAGAACATTTGTCGGATGTAGCGGCCAAAATTTATTATGTCAGGCGCAATGCCGGCCAGATGGTTAAATTACTGGAAAAAGCCAGTAAGCTCAGTAATGAAAAACGAGCGCGGCTTTATTTTCAGGAACTTAAGCCCTTAATGGAACATATCCGCAGGCACGTGGATGCGTTAGAAGCTGTTGTCCCGGATGATACCTGGGATCTTCCTAAATATAGGGAAATGTTATTTATTAAATGAGGTAAAGTCATGAAGGCTCAAGGTTTGTATGACCCGGTATTTGAACATGATTCCTGCGGCGTAGGGTTTGTTTGTAATATCAAAGGCCAGCCTTCTAACGCGATTATTAAGCAGGGAGTGGAGGTTCTGCATCGCCTTGCGCATCGAGGAGCGGTTGGCGCTGATCCTAAAACCGGGGATGGGGCGGGAATTTTAATTCAAATTCCCCATGAATTCTTTAAAAAAGCTGCCGAAAATATCCGTATTAATTTACCTGATTTTGGCGCTTATGGCAGCGGGTTAATATTTTTACCTCAAGATATTAACGAACGTAAGTTTTGCAAAGAAGTATTCCAGAAGGTTATCCAGGAACAAGGCCAAATATTCTTGGGCTGGCGGACGGTACCCATCGATGATTCTGGAATCGGCCAAGGCGCTAAGAGTACGCGGCCTGTTTTTGAGCAAATTTTTATCGGCCGCGGTAAACAGATTACTGATGAGCTGGCTTTTGAGAGAAGGCTCTACTGTATTAGAAAACAGGCCGAGAGTATTATTTTTAAATCCGATCTTGCGCAAAAAGAATATTTTTATATCACGAATATCTCTTGCCGTACTTTGTCTTATAAAGGATTGTTGATGCCGGCGCAGATTGATAATTTTTTTCTTGACCTTAAGGATGAAAGTTTAAAGAGCGCTTTGTGCTTGGCGCATTCGCGTTATTCCACGAATACTTTTCCGGCCTGGAATTTAGCCCAGCCTTTTAGGTTCTTAGCGCATAACGGAGAGATAAATACTTTACGCGGGAATGTGAATGGGGTTAGGGCCCGCGAACGATTACTGGCTAGCGAGCTATTTGGCGTCGATATTGAAAAGTTAAAGCCGGTGATTGTGGAAGGGGGAAGCGATTCAGCGGCAATGGATAACTTTTTTGAACTTTTAGTTTTATCCGGCAGGCCGCTTGAGCAGGCGATGATGATGATGGTTCCCGCGGCTTGGGAGCATGATAAATATATGAGTAAGGAATTGAGAGATTTTTATGAATATCACGCTTGTTTTATGGAGCCTTGGGATGGCCCGGCAGCCATTGCTTTTACCGACGGAAAAAATATCGGGGCGATTCTAGACAGGAATGGCCTGCGCCCCGGCCGTTATATCCTAACCCATGATGATTTTGTGGTGATGGCCTCGGAGGTTGGAGTTTTAGATATTGATCCGGTAAAGATTAAGGTTTCCGGAAGGCTGGAACCAGGCAAAATATTTTTTATTAATACTAAATCCGGCCGGATCATTGAAGACTCTGTGATTAAGCAGGATGTCAGCCAGCGTTTTACCTATGGTAAATGGAATCAAGAGAGCATGGTTGACCTGGATAAGCTGGTTAGTTCTGAAACCAGCAATAAAAAACCGCAAAATTTGCTTGCCCAGCTTAAAGCTTTTGGTTACTCGCGGGAAGATTTGAAAATGATTATAAAACCTATGGCCCAAGAGGGCAAAGAGCCGGTGGGTTCCATGGGCAGCGATATTCCTTATGCTTTCTTATCAAAAAAACCTCAAATCCTATATAATTATTTCAGGCAGCTTTTTGCCCAGGTGACTAATCCGCCTATAGATTCAATCAGAGAAAAATTAGTAATGAGTTTAGAAAGTTTCATTGGCCCGGAGAAAAATATTTTAGAGCAGACACCTAAACATAGCCATAAACTTAGGATAAGGAATCCGATTCTGGCCAATCAGGATCTGGAAAAGATACGTGACATCAGTATTAATAGTTTTAAGGCCAAGACCATTTATACTTTTTTTGACGCTTTAAGCGGCCAAGAAGGTTTTGCGCAAGCTCTGAAGAGGGTTTGTTTTGAAGCAGAGTACGCTATTGAACAGGGGTATTCTTTTATAGTTTTGAGCGACCGCGGGACAGATAAAGATAATATCGCTCTGCCGTCGCTTTTGGCAACTAGCGCTATTCATCAATATCTGGTGGCCAAAACTATTCGTTCACAGGTGGCTTTGGTGGTGGAGAGCGCCGAGCCCAGAGAGGTGCATCATTTCGCTTTGCTTTTTGGTTATGGGGCGGATTGCGTAAATCCGTATCTTGCCTATGAAGCGGTAGAATATTTGATTGAAGAAAAAGAAGTTAATTTAGATCACAAGATTGCCCTGAAAAATTATAATCAGGCCGTCACCGATGGGATATTAAAAATTCTTTCTAAAATGGGCATTTCCACCCTGAGGAGTTATCGCGGCGCGCAGATCTTTGAAGCCCTAGGTTTAGATAATGAGTTTATTGGTAAATATTTTACCGGGACGGTAACGCGAATCGGCGGGGTGGGCTTGGAGGGAATTGTAGGGGAAACTCTGCAAAGGCACGCCCAGGCGTATGCCCCCAGAGGCACAGGCGTGGATTATCTGGCCAGCGGTGGAATTTATCAATGGAAAAAGGACGGAGAATTCCATCTTTGGAATCCTGAAAGCATCGCGGCTTTACAGGAGGCCGCGGCGAACGCGGATTATGATAAATATAAGGAGTTCGCCTGTTTAATTAATGACCAGCCGGATAATCCGGCTGCCTTAAGAAGCTTGCTTAAATTTTCCGTCACAGAAGGTGGAGGAAAAAAGATAGAGCCTATTTCTATTAATGAAGTTGAACCGGCTGTGAATATTTTAAAACGTTTTGTAACCGGAGCGATGAGCTTTGGTTCGATTAGCTCCGCGGCGCACGAGACGATTGCTATTGCCATGAACCGGATAGGCGGTAAATCCAACACCGGTGAAGGCGGAGAGGACCCCAATAGATTTGTAATTTTACCTAATGGAGATTCCCGCAGGAGCGCGATTAAACAGGTTGCTTCCGGGAGGTTTGGGGTGACCATAAATTATTTGGTTAATGCCGATGAGCTGCAGATAAAAATTTCCCAGGGGGCTAAACCCGGAGAAGGCGGCCAATTGCCGGGGCATAAGGTAAGTGAGATAATTGCCCGCACCAGATATACGACTCCGGGAGTTACTTTAATCTCTCCTCCACCGCATCATGATATATATTCGATTGAGGACCTGGCGCAGTTAATATTTGATTTAAAGAACGCTAATCCTAATGCCCGGATAAGCGTAAAACTTGTTTCTGAAGTTGGAGTAGGAACGGTTGCCGCCGGAGTTGCTAAGGGGCACGCGGATATGATTCTTATTTCCGGAGGAGATGGCGGTACAGGAGCTTCTCCCAGAAGCTCAATTAGATATGCCGGGCTTCCCTGGGAGCTAGGCCTGGCCGAGGCGCACCAGACACTACTGCTTAATAATTTACGTTCCAGAGTCCGCCTGCAAGTTGACGGAGGAATGCGTACCGGGCGCGATGTGGCAATTGCCGCGTTGCTGGGGGCGGAAGAATATGGTTTTTGTTCGGCGGTCCTGGTGGTGATCGGCTGCGTGATGTTAAGGCATTGTCATTTAAATAATTGTTCAGTGGGAGTGGCCACGCAAGATAATATATTACAGAAAAGGTTTAGGGGCAGGCCGGAATATATCGTGAATTATTTTCATTTCATTGTTGCCGAACTGCGCGAAATTATGGCGAGGCTGGGTTTAAGAACGCTGGATGAGATGATCGGAAGGACTGATTTATTGGAGTTAAATCGCCAGATTGTTCCGGTTAAAGCCAAGGGAATTGATTATTCCAGAATTCTTTATCGGCCGGATCTGCCTGAGCATATCGGGCGTTATTTTAAAGGCAAACAAGATGGTGAGTTAGATAATGTTCTGGATCGAAAACTTATACAGAGTTGGGAGAGCTGCCTTAAGAAAAATGAACCGGTAAAGATTTCGCTTAAGATTAATAACACCAATAGGGCTGCGGGCGCGATGTTGAGCGGGGAGGTTTGCCGCAGATGCGGAGACGGCGTGCTTTTAGAGGATGCTTTGTGCTTTAAATTTAAAGGCATCGCCGGCCAAAGTTTTGGCGCGTTTTTGGCAAAAGGAATTACTTTTGAATTAGAGGGGATGGCTAATGATTATGCTGGTAAAAGTATCTCCGGAGGAAAAATCATCATCTATCCGGATAGCCGCGTAAATTATCAAGCCGATGAGAATATTATTATTGGTAATACTTCTTTTTATGGAGCAATATCCGGTGAGGCTTACATAAATGGGGTGGCCGGAGAAAGATTCTGTGTCAGAAACTCCGGATTGTACGCGGTGGTAGAGGGCCTGGGGGATCATGGCTGCGAGTATATGACTGGCGGAAGAGTAATTATTCTGGGTAAGGCCGGGAGAAATTTTGCCGCGGGCATGTCCGGAGGGATAGCTTATGTCTATGATGAGGATGCGGACTTTAAAGAGCGATGTAATTTAGATATGGTGGAGTTGGAGAAAATCAAAGAAGATGATTGGGATACAATCTATCATTTATTGAGCAATCACTTTAAATACACCAAAAGCATTAAAGCCAAGAAAGTTCTAGCCAACATGCAGGATCAACTTAAGAAATTTGTCAGGGTTATGCCGATAGAATATAAACACATTTTAGAAGGAGCGCATATCGAGGAGAAGTTGGGTATCGCGGAGGCGCTGGATGGATAAAGAAAGAGGTTTCTTAAAATTAGCACGGCAAAGCAGCGCTTGCAGAGAGGTTGGCGAACGCCTAAGTGATTTTAAGGATGTTTATAAGGCGCGCTCTCCTGATCAAGCGTTGGAGCAGGCCAGCCGCTGCATGGATTGCTCGACTCCTTTTTGTCATTGGGGGTGCCCGCTAGGTAATTATATCCCGGAGTGGAATGACTATGTTTTTAATGGGAATTGGAAGCAAGCGTTTAAATTGCTGGAGGCGGCGAATAATCTTCCTGAAATAACCGGCAGGGTCTGCCCGGAATTATGTGAATATTCCTGCGTATTAGGTTTGAATGATGATCCGGTTACTATTCGGGAAAACGAACTTGCGATTGTAGAAGCAGGTTTTAAAAATGGATGGGTTAAGCCCAGGCGGATAGAAGATAGGACCGGTAAGAGAATCGCGGTTATTGGTTCAGGCCCGGCGGGTTTATCTTGCGCCGCGGGGCTTAATTTAGCAGGCCATAATGTCATTGTTTTTGAGCGGGATAATAAACCCGGTGGTATTTTGCGCTATGGGATCCCGGATTTTAAGCTCCAGAAGTATATTTTAGACCGGCGGATTGATCTTTGGAAAGAAGAGGGGGTGGTTTTTAAAACCGGAGTAAATGTGGGCGTTGATTATTCAGTCAATAAGCTTTTGGAAAATTTTGACGCGGTTTGCTTAGCTGGCGGCGCGCGTGTCCCTCGGGATTTGCTGATAGAAGGAAGAGATCTAAAAGGGATATATTTTGCCCTGGATTATTTGTCGCAATCAAATAGGCGTGTAAGTAAAGAAAATATCGGCAAAACGGATTTGATTGATGCCCAAGGCAAGCGAGTGGTGATTATCGGAGGCGGAGATAGCGGAGCTGATTGCGTAGGCACTGCGCATCGGCAGAAAGCGGCTTGCGTGGCCCAGATTGAAGTTTTACCTCAACCCGCTGAATGCCGGACTCCGGCTCAGCCCTGGCCAAAATATCCGTTGCTTTTAAAAGTTTCCTCAAGCCACCAAGAGGGCGGCCAGCGTTATTGGGCAGTGTTGACCAAGCGTTTTAGCGGAGAAAAAGGCTGGGTTAAGAAGCTTTCTTGCGTCAAAGTGGAATTTACGCCAGCCAATCAAACAACCTGTTCCCTAATGCGAGAGATCGCCGGAAGCGAGTTTGAAATTAGCGCGGATTTAGTTATTCTGGCAGTGGGTTTCTCGCATCCGGAACATTCAGGTTTACTGAACGATTTAAATATTAAATTTGATCAGCGGGAAAATGTTTTTACGCGAGAAAATTACATGACGAGCGTAGAAAAAATATTCTCATGCGGAGATATGCGGCGCGGGCAATCGTTAGTGGTTTGGGCCATCGCCGAAGGAAGGCGCTGCGCTTATTTTATGGATAAATATTTAATGTCAGAAAGTAGGCTACCGATTATTTAATGGGGTGAAAAAATGATCAGTACCGGAATAGCGGGGCTAGATAGCGCAATTACAGGATTAAGGTTAGGCGACAATGTCGTCTGGCAAATTGACGATCTGAATGACTATGTTAACCTGGTAAAACCTTTTGTGCGCCAGGCTTTAAAAGATAAAAAGAAAGTTATTTATTTGAGGTTTGCAACACACCAAGAGCTAATTAAGCCTTCCGCGCGGATAAAACGCTATGAGCTTAAAGCTCAGGCAGGATTTGAATCTTTTACAGCTAAGCTAAATTATATTATTACTCAAGAAGGCGAAGGCGCCTATTATGTATTCGATTGCCTATCGGAACTTCTTTTAGCTTGGGCTACAGACCTGATGATTGGAAATTTCTTCATGGTTACCTGCCCGTATTTATATGAACTTAAGACGGTGACTTATTTTTCGATATTGCGGAACAACCATTCTTTTAAATCTATCGCCCGCATTCGCGAAACCACCCAATTGTTGATGGATGTCTACCATTGTGAAGGTAGTTTTTATATCCACCCCCTAAAGGTTTGGAACCGTTACTCTCCGACTATGTTTTTGCCGCATCAAAAAGTTGGCGAGAAGTTTGTCCCGATAACCGACAGTGTTAACGCGGTGGAGATATTGTCGCATATCCGCCAAAAGGGAGCGCAAAGCGCCAAGAGGAACCTGGATTATTGGGATCGTTTATTTATGGAAGTAGAGGCGTTGGTTAAAACCAAGTCTTCATTGAATCAGAAAAGTGAAATGGTAAAAAGGCTCTGTAGCATAATGATCGCTAAAAATAAAAAGATATTGTCTTTGGCTATTCGCAACTTTTCGCTTGAGGAGTTGATTGAAATCAAATCCAGGTTAATCGGGACAGGTTTTATCGGGGGCAAAGCGGTGGGGATGCTTTTAGCCCGCAAAATTCTTTCCAAAAGCAAACTGCTGGATTGGCAGAAACTTTCCGAGCCGCATGACTCTTTTTATATTGGCTCAGATATATTTTATTCATTTATCGTGCATAACCGGTGGTGGAAATTACATCTGCAGCAAAAGAGCCAGGAAGGGTACTTTAATCTGGCTAGAGTACTTAAAGAAAAGATGCTTTACGGAATTTTCCCGGATGAGATTATGGAGAATTTTCAACAGATCGTGGAGTATTTTGGTTCCTCTCCGATTATTATTCGTTCGAGTTCTCTCCTGGAGGATGATTTTGGAAACGCCTTTGCCGGTAAATACGAAAGTATTTTTTTAGCTAATCAGGGAAGCCCTGAACAAAGATATATTCAATTCGCCGAAGCCGTAAAGAAAATCTATGCCTCTACGATGAATGAGGATGCTTTAGCCTACAGAAAACAAAGAGGGTTAGATAAGTTAGACGAACAGATGGCGCTCTTGGTGCAGCGAGTTTCCGGTTCGCCGCATAAGAATTATTTTTTTCCGGATCTGGCGGGGGTCGGCGTTTCTTACAATACCTATGTTTGGAATAAAGATATCGATCCGCAGGCCGGGATGTTGCGGCTGGTATTTGGATTAGGCACTCGGGCGGTTAATCGCGTGGAAGGCGATTATCCCAGGATGGTGGCGCTGAGTGATCCATCGCGCAGGCCATACGCGGAAAAAGACGACTTAAGAAAATATTCACAGCATATGGTGGACCTCATAAATACTAAAGAAAATGCTTTGGCGACTATTTCTTTTGAAAAGCTAGTAAGTGATAAGTCTTTTACGGATATCGAACGTGTCGCGGATAGAGATGATGAATCTAGGAATTTGATGAGAGAGAGAGGTTTAGAGGATAAGGATTATTGGATATTGACGTTGGATAAAGTGCTCGATAAAAAAGCGTTAATCAGCTCGCTGGAAAAGATATTAAAATTACTCCAGGCGAGTTATCGCTATCCTGTTGAGATAGAATTTACTATAAACTTTACCAAGGATAATCTGTTTAAAATAAACCTCCTGCAGTGCCGGCCGCTGCAGACCAGGGGGCTGGGCCCTAAAGTTAATCTGCCCAAGCAAATAAATAAAGCAGATAAGCTTTTTGAATCAGAAGGATATTTTTTGGGAGGCAATATTTCGCAAAGAATTGATTGGGTAATTTATGTTGACCCGCAAGCCTATTGTAAATTAACCTTGGCGGATAAATATGAGATTGCCCGCCTGGTAGGAAATTTAAACCGGATTATAAAAAATAAAGACCAGATGCCTGCTTTGTTGATGGGGCCGGGCCGCTGGGGCACGACCACGCCATCTTTAGGCGTGCCGGTTAAATTTGCCGAGATTAATAATGTGGCGGTTTTGGCGGAAATTGCTTTTTCCGCGGGCAATCTTATGCCGGAATTATCCTTTGGCACGCATTTTTTTCAAGATTTAGTTGAGACCAATATTTTTTACGTGGCGTTATTTCCTGAAAAAAAAGATTGCCTGTTTGATAGCCAAAGGTTAGCGGGCTTAAATAATTTGTTTGCCAAATTCATGCCCGAAGCAATTAGGTATGAGGATGTTATTGGAGTTTATGATCTAAGCCAGAAGCCCTACAGAATAATGTCGGATGTAGTATCGCAAAAAATTATATGTTTTCGATCTTAAAAAAGGGAGGGTTATTTAGAAATGTCTAAATATATTTTTATAACCGGCGGGGTTATTTCAAGTTTAGGCAAAGGGATTGCCTCGGCTTCGATAGGAAAGATTTTAGAATCTCGAGGCTTAAAAGTTACCCTGATGAAGCTGGACCCTTATATTAATGTTGATCCCGGGACGATGAATCCTTATCAACACGGGGAGGTTTACGTCACACAGGACGGAGCGGAGACAGATTTAGACTTGGGGCATTATGAGCGTTTCACGAATACGCTTTCATCAAAATTTAATAATATCACCACCGGCCAAATTTATAATAATGTAATTTCTAAAGAGAGAAAGGGGGATTATCTGGGAAAGACCATTCAGGTTATCCCGCATATTACTGACGCGATAAAGGAGAGAGTTAAGAAATGCGCCCAGGTTTCTAAGGCGGATATCGTTATTGTTGAGATCGGCGGGACAGTTGGAGATATTGAAAGCCTGCCTTTTTTGGAGGCAGCCAGGCAATTCCGGCTGGATATGGGGCCGGATAATGTGTTTTATATTCACCTTACGCTTGTCCCTTATATTAAGGCCGCCGGAGAAGTTAAGACTAAGCCTACTCAACATAGCGTGGGTACTTTGCGCGAAATTGGCATTATTCCGGATGTGCTCATTTGCCGCACGGAAGAGTCCTTGACTGACAGCGTGAAGGAGAAAATTTCTTTATTCTGTAACGTGAGAAAAGAAGCGGTTATCGAATCTCCGGACATGGAGTCGATATATCAGGTGCCTTTAGTTTTTAAAAAACAGATTTTAGATGAGATAATTTTGAGTCATTTTAAATTGATCTGTAAATTTTCGGACCTTAAGTCTTGGGAGAAAGGCGTGGTTAATAAGGTGCTTAGCCCTAAATACAAAGTAACCATCGCGGTAATTGGCAAATACATTGAATTGCAGGATGCTTATAAATCAATTTATGAAGCGCTTGTTCACGCCGGAATTTATAATGACGCGCGGGTGGAAATTAAAAGAATTGATTCTGAGAATTTAGAAAAAGAGAACATCAGCCAGGTACTTAGGGGGGTTTCTGGAATACTGGTTCCGGGAGGGTTTGGTTATCGCGGTATTGAAGGAAAAATTAAAGCGATTAAGTTCGCTCGGCTGAATAAAATTCCTTTTTTAGGTATTTGCCTGGGCATGCAGTGCGCGGTAATTGAATTCGCCAGGAATGTTTGTAATCTTAAAGCCGCTAATTCCACGGAATTTAAACCCACAAAATATCCGGTAATTAGCTTGCTGCAAGAGCAGGCTAAGTTTAAAGATCTGGGTGGTACGATGCGTTTAGGCGCGTATCCGTGTAAAATCGGGAAAAATACTCTGGCTGGCCGAGTTTACGGTAAAAACCTAGTTTACGAGCGTCATCGGCATAGGTATGAGTTTAATAATAAATTTAAAAAATTGTTTGAAAAAAAGGGCATGGCCCTTTCCGGGGTTTGTCAGGGGAAGGATTTGATTGAGATAATTGAGTTAAAAGCTCATCCATATTTTATTGCCGTTCAGTTTCATCCTGAGTTTAAGTCAAAACCGGATAAAGCTCATCCGTTGTTTAGCGGTTTTATCCAGGCGGCATTGCAATTCGGCGCCCTGGATAAATAAAAAGAAAGAAGGATATATGTGCGGAATATTTGGGGTATACCCACACCAAGACGCGGCGCGATTAAGTTATCTTGGCCTCTACGCGCTTCAGCATAGAGGAGAAGAATCGAGCGGAATAATTACCCGTAATGGTAAGAAGGTACATACGCATAAAGCCATGGGCTTGGTGAGCGATGTTTTTGATGAAAAAATTGTTCGCCTCCTGCGCGGTGATTTAGCCGTGGGACACGTGCGGTATTCGACTACCGGCAGCAGCACGATTAAAAATGCCCAGCCGTTTTACGTAAAATCAAAAATCGGCCAGATTGCCGTCGCGCATAATGGAAATCTTACCAATACCGTTCAGCTGCGTGAAGAGCTGGAAAACAATGGCGCCCTTTTTCAAACCACGATGGATTCAGAAATTATCGTGCACCTCTTGGCCCATAGCAAGAAAAAAGATTTACAAGGTATCGTGCTTGAGGCGCTCTCTAAGTTGGAAGGCGCGTATTCTTTGGCGTTGATGTTTAATGATACCCTTATCGGGGCCAGAGATATTTTTGGCTGGCGCCCGCTTTGCTTAGGTAAACTCGATGGCGCCTATATCCTGGCTAGCGAAACTTGCGCCCTGGATTTAATCAACGCCGAATATATCCGGGATATTCAGCCAGGAGAGGTTGTTTTTATTTATAAGGATAGAATTGAATCCGTGAAACCATTGAATAAATCCCGGTGCGCTTTTTGCGTGTTTGAATATATTTATTTCGCCCGTCCGGATAGTAATATTTTTGGTAAAAGCGTGTATTTGGCCAGGAAGAACCTGGGTAAACAGCTAGCCGCTGAATTTAAAATGGATGCCGATATTGTCATGCCGATACCGGATTCCGGCACCTATGCCGCTTTAGGATACGCGCAAGCCTCCGGAATTCCTTTTGAATTTGGAATTGTGCGTAATCATTATATTGGAAGGACCTTTATTCAGCCCAGCCAGGATTTGCGGGATTTCCGGGTTAAAATAAAACTCAACCCGCTTAAAGAGGCGCTGGAGGGTAAACGGGCGGTGGTGATTGAAGATTCCATTGTGCGCGGCACAACCAGCAAAATGCGCGTAAAGAGTTTGCGCCAGGCCGGCGTAAAAGAAGTGCGGATGTTGGTCAGCTGCCCGCCGATTAAATTTCCTTGTTTTTATGGGATAGATTTTCCGACTAAAAAAGAGCTCATTGCTGCCAAACATGATATCGGCTGGATTTGTGATTTTATTGGCGCGGATAGCTTGAAATACTTAAGCTTGGAAGGCATGTTGAACTCTATGCCGCTTCCTAAGGAGAATTTCTGTACCGCTTGTTTTACCGGTGAATACCCTTTCCGCCAGAGGTGCCATTTTTCTAAGAATATTTTAGAGAAATAAAAATTCTTCTAGTAAATCCCGGGGACGATTCTATTTTTTTGGCAGAGGTGACAGTCACAAAAAGCGTGACAGTCACCTTTTTCTAAGAGGTGACTGTCACAAAAAGCGTGACAGTCACCTTTTTTCTGCTTCCACTCTTTCTTTAGTAAAATCTGAATTGTATTAGATAACGGGTGGCTTGGGTATTTTCGCAGCGCGTCAGCGCAAGAAAATACCCAAGACAGGACCCGTTATCTTGAAAGGTTTCAGATTTTACCCTCATTAAATTGCGCTATTTCCTGATTGAAAACCTTGTGCTATACTAAGTAAATAAAACAACCAAATATAATAATATAATGCTGTTAATTATCCTAATCCTAATTTTCCTGCGCCCTTTTATCTGCGCTTTAGCTTTTCCCTGCCTGAACCTTGTTTATTCTTTAGCACTTTTAATTTTCTTAGGGATGTACTTAATTTATAAAAAACCAGCATCTATAAAAATTCAAACCTTAATTCTTCCCCTGGTTTTGTTCTGTTTAGCCTTATGCCTGTCCGTGATTTTTTCCCAAAATAAATCTAATAGTTTAGCCCAGCTTTATCAATACTTAAGCGCCTTGAGTTTATTCTTGTTCGCCGCCTCTTTGTCCGAAAAAGATAAATTATTAACTATACAAACAATTATTTTGGCAGGTTTAGTTGTCGGTTTTTTGGCAATCTATCAATGGCTCTTTGGTTTTAAGCATGTTTTAGATTATTTATCAATCAATAAACTTTCGGTTCCCTTCGTTTTAGATTATCTTGGGCGCAAAAGGGTTTTTCTGCCTTTTGTTACTCCCAGCGCTTTGGGCGGGTATTTAGCGATGATTTTGTTTTTGTCTTTAACAGTCAAGAATAGAATTTGGTTTATGCTGTTGATCTTTCCAGCTCTTTTACTTACAGAATCTCTGAGCGCTTTTTTAAGCCTGTTCTGCGCGTTGATCCTTTATTTTGGCGTTTTAGGTAAATTAAGAAAGAACAATATTTTTCTGCTAACGGGTTTATTCTTATTGATCGTAGTTATGATTATCGGGCGGTCCGCGGCGGCAAAAGAGCATCTTCATCCCGCGTTTTCCGCGAGCATGAGATTAAATTATTGGCAGGAATCCTTAAACGTAATTAAGGCCCATCCTTTTGCAGGCGTAGGTTTGGGCAACTTTAACCTGCAAAATAGCCGTTATGCCCATAATTCTTACCTGCAAATCTGGGCGGAAATGGGGATATTAGGTTTATTTTCATTAATCTGGGCCGTGTCCGCTGTTTTTAAAGTTTGTTTTAAAAATCTGGCTCAATCTCTTCAGAAAAGGCAAATTGCCGGCCTGTTGGCAGCCTGCGCGGTATTTTTAACGCATAACTTTTTAGACTTTACGTTTTTTTTACCGGAAATCTCCCTGATTTGGTGGGTAATTATGGGGTTGGCTATAGGGTAAAATAAATGATTAATCTGCTGTATGTAATTACTAAATTAGAATTAGGCGGCGCTCAAAAGCAGCTGTTAAGCTTGATTATTAATCTAGATAAGCAAAAATTCAATATTTTCTTATTTACCGCTCAAGACGGTTGGTTAATTCCAGAAGCTTCATCAATAGCGGGGTTAACCCTAAAGAAATCAAAGTTTTTAGAGCGCGTAATAAATCCTCTAAAAGATGTTTTGGCTTTAATTGAAATTTATTATTTCATCAAAAAAAATAGAATTCAGATTGTGCATACGCATAGTTCCAAGGCCGGTATTTTAGGCCGCTTAGCCGCGAAATTCGCTAAAACGCCAATTATTATTCATACAGTTCACGGTTGGAGTTTTAATGATTATCAATCTCTAAGCATTAAGTACCTGTATGTATTTTTGGAGAAAATTTGCGCGGCTTTTACGAGTAAAATAGTCGTAGTTTCCAGGTTTGATCAGGATAAGGGGTTAAAAAATTTAATTGGCTGTAAAAATCAGTATGTTTTAATTAGATACGGCCTAGATGTTCAGGCGTTTAAGGATATAAACAAACGTAGTGAAGCCAGGAAGTCTCTGGGGTTAAATGATAGCGATTTAGTGGTGGGTATGGTTGCTTGTTTTAAGCCCCAGAAAGCCCCCTTAGATTTCATCGAATTAGCCAGTTTGATTAAGAGAGATTTTCCTGCTACTAAATTTGTCCTGGCGGGCGATGGGCAGCTGCGTAAAAAAATAGATGCTCGAATAAAGCAGCTTAATTTAGAGGGAGAGGTTATTTTAACGGGTTGGCATAAGGATATTGGTTTGATTTTATCCGGGTTGGATGTTTTTGTGTTGACTTCATTGTGGGAAGGATTGCCGATTGCCGCCTTGGAAGCCATGGCCGCGGGAGTGGCCTTAGTGGCTACGGATACCGGTGGTATCGCGGAAGTGGCCAGAAATGGCCAGGCCGGTTATTTAGTTGCCCCGCACGATATCTTGTCGATGCGGAATCGGCTGGAGGAATTATTAAGCAGCCCCCGGAAGAGAGATGAATTTGTAAGGCGATCCTGGGAAGCCATTGGCGCGGAGGAATTTTTATTAAGCGGAATGTGTAAAAATACCGCCCAGTTATATTCTAATTTATTGCAAGGAGAGTAAAAATGCTTAAGTACCTTATTATTTTTTCTGCTGCGTTAATTTTCGGAATGCTTTTTACATCCTGGTTAGCTAAAATTTCTCGAGGATATAAGATACTTAGGGTTAAGGATATTCCCTTGGCCGGCGGGCTGGGAATGGGGCTGGGGTTTGTTTTGGCTTGCGGTTTAGGCCTTTTTACGTTTAATCTTTCCGCGGCTAAAATATTAGCAGTAGTAAGCGCTTCTTTGTTGATGTTATTTTTTGGCGTGATTGACGACCTAAGAGAGCTTTCTGTGGCGCAAAAATTTTTGGCCCAGTCATTTTGCGCGGTTTTATTAATTTCATTTGGCATCAAGACTAATATTATGTATTTTGGTTTTTGGGGCAATGCCCTAATTACTTTTTTTTGGATCGTAGGCCTGGCCAACGCTTTTAATTTATTGGATATTATGGATGGTTTAGCCGCGGGAACAGCCTTAATTGTAAGCAGCGCGTTTTTATTGATCGGCTGCTTAAGCTCGGATTTAAATGTCCAGATTCTTAGCCTTATTTTATGCGCCCTGAGTGTAGGATTTCTTATCTTTAACTTTCCTCCGGCTAAAGTTTACCTGGGTAATTCCGGAAGCCATTTTTTTGGCCTGTTGATTGCCGCGGTAGCTTTAATTACGCATTACGCGTCTACAAATAATGTTTTTGCTTTACTTAGCCCGGTAATGATTTTGGGCCTGCCGATTATGGACACGATGCTGCTTATTATTTTTAGGGTAATCAAGAAAAAAGCTCCTTTTAGGAAAAGCAGGGACCACTTGGCCTTAAAAATCGGCGCTTTGGGGTTCTCGCCGCGGGTAACAATTCTAATGATGTATTTATTATGTTTTATTTTTGCCGGCTGTGGAGTTGTTTTGACTAGAGTAAATAACCTCTTGGCGGGAGTTGTTATTTTTTCTGTTTTTTTATTTAGTATTGGAATATTCATAAAGCTAGTAAAAATAGAGGTTTATGATTAAAAAAAAAGTGGTTATTTTAGGAGCAGGGCTGGCCGGCCTAAGTACTGCCTGGCATCTTAAGCAAAGGGGGATAGAGCCTATTGTATTGGAAAAAGAAAATACAGCAGGCGGCCTGTGCCGCTCTAAACAGGTAAAAAATTTTGTTTTTGATTATGACGGCCACCTATTGCATTTTCGGAATAATTACACGTTTCGGTTGGTTAAAAAATTATTAAAAGGTAATTTGGCGCGCCATTCAAGAAGCGCTTGGATTAGTAATTTTGGTATTTTCAGCCAGTATCCTTTTCAAGCAAATTTACATGTTTTGCCTAAGCCGATAGCCAGTGAATGTTTATGGGGTTTTATTCAGGCTAGCAGTTCCCGAGTAAGTAGCAGCCAATTGAATTTTTTGAAATGGATAAATACTACTTTTGGCAAAGGCATGGCTAAGCATTTCATGATTCCTTATAACCAGAAATTTTGGACAGTCTCTTTAAGCCAGATGGCCTGTTTATGGAGCGATAAATTTATCCCTCAACTCAGCTTAGTGGATATCGTTAATGGTTACTTTGAGAAGAGAACGAATAGTTTTGGTTATAACGCTGCCTTTTGGTATCCTGAAAAAGGGGGGATAGCGCAATTATCTCAGGCATTTGAAAAACAGATTGGGAGGGTTCTCAAGAATTGCTGGGTAAGCAGGATTGATCTTAAAAAAAAGGAGATAACGATTAAAGGTGGGGGCAGGCAAAAATTCGATATCTTAATTTCAACCATACCTTTACCTGAATTGGCCAGAATAATCAAGCCGTTGCCTGATAAAATCCTTGGCAGTTTCAAAAAACTGCGTTGGAATTCAATTTTTAATTTGAACCTTGGTGTTGAAGGGGCCTGCCAAGCTGGTAAGCATTGGGTGTATTTTCCGCATCCAGAAACTTCTTTTTTTAGGGTGGGTTTCTTCCATAATTTTTCCGATAATCTTGCTCCTAGAGGCAAGAGTTCTTTATACGCCGAGGTTTCATATTCCAAAGATAAGCCAATTAATAGGAAAAAGATCACTTGCCAGATTATTGATGACCTCAGGAAGGTTGGAATTCTAAGTGAAAAAAACAGGATATTAGCTGCTGACACCAACGATATAAAATATGGTTATCCTATTTATGATCAGCAATATTGCCAGGCAACCACCTCGATTAAGCGATTTTTGTCAGCTAATAATATAATTACCTGCGGCCGTTACGGGAGCTGGCAGTATATGTCCATGGAAGACGCTATCCTCGATGGCAAGAGAGCGGCCGAAGAAGCCATAAAATGAAAAAAATAATTACCTATCTGTTATTGGTTATTTTATTTACGGTATTTATATTTTTGGCTTGGTATAAGCTGGGGGCTTTTTTCTGCAATCAAGGAAATTATTATCTTGAGCTCAAAAGCTATGGAAAAGCAGCCTCCTGCTATAAAAAAGCCATTAAAATTAACCCCAAGGCTTGGATGGCTTATTTAGGGCTGGCGGATATTTATAGAGAAGAGAAAAAATATGAGGCAGCGGTACAAGAATATGAAAAAGTACTCAGGATTTACCCTTTTTCCCCGAGGGCGGATGAGTTCCTGGCGGATATTTATTATCAACAAGGTAATTACCAGCTAGCGCAGGAAATTTTGCTTAGGGGGCAGAAAAAAAACCCCCAAGATGAAAAAATAAAAGAATCGCTTAAGAGCAATTGTTTTGCTTATTTTGCCGATACCTTAGCTAAGAGCGCGGATTTATTTACAGCCAACAGAAGTAAAGAAGCGATTGCCAGGCTGGATAATGTTCTTAAAATATGCCCGCCCAACGCTCTGGCATATTACACGCTGGGATATTACTATCTTTTTAGCCAAGATTATAATAATGCTGAAATAAATTTAAATAAATCCTTAGAAATTGATCCGAAGTTTTACCAGGTTTATAAACTGCTTTCGGAAGTTTATATTAACAAAGGAAATATTGAAAAAGCGATTTTTTTCGCTAAAAAAGCGGTAGATTCCAATAACAATGATTCCTCCGGATATCATAATCTGGGTTTATTATTGATGCGCCTTGAGCGCTATAGCCAAGCCCTGCCTCATTTACAAAAAGCTTTTAGCCTAGCTCCAAATAACGTGGAGTATGCTTATAGCTTGGCGAGTGTTTATCGTGATAATAATATGTTGCCTGAGGCGATCGCGGCATATCAAAAAGTGGCCGGGTTAAAAGATGATTACCCTAATTTACATAATGATTTGGCGGATATTTATGTTGTTTTAAACCTGCCGAATAAGGCGCTGGTTGAATATCAAAAAGAAGCGCAATATTGCCAGGAAAAAATTAAAAATACTCCCAAAGACCCCCTGCTGTTGAATAATTATGCCTATGCCTTAAATGGCGCCGGTAAATCGAAGCAGGCGCAGGAAGTGGCGGAAAGTTTAGTTGCCGCTTATCCGGGCTATAGGCAGGCGCATATTACGATGTCTAAAATATATGAAAAACTGAAAAAGCTAGGTTTAGCATTAGCAAGCCTGGAGAAAGCCAAGCAGCTTTCTTCAGGAGAAAGTTTTATTAATGACCAGATCCTTAGGTTAGAGCATGATTCTTTAATGGAGATAAAAGCGCGGGGGGAGGAAAATGACCGGATTTATTTAAAGAACGGCAGGGAAATAGAGGGAAAGATAAAAAAGGAGTACCCGGATAGAGTGGTGCTGGAGGTGTGGCTGAGTTCAACTTCAGGAGAGCTGACTTTTTACCGGGACGCGATTGAGCGGATAGAAAAAAGTAGATAGATTAGCGAAAAGCTTATTTTAGGCAGCGGCAATCATGAATAAAATCGCCTGTAACCGGATTTGGGAAAATATTATAAAATGAGATTAACGGATATACCGGAATATTTAAGGAAGATATTGTTTATCTGTTTGTTTGCCTGGATTTCCTTCTTTCCCGAGCCTGTCCAAGGAAAATATTGGGTATATACGGTAATATTTTTAGCGGTTTTCTTGCTGATTTTAATTTTAAATAAAAATTATCCAAGGTTATTATTCAGTTTTAAAGATTGGCCGGTATGGTTATTAATAATATGTTTGTTCTCAGGCACGATTCTGGCGGAGAATAAAAATATAGCCTGGGCAGCTTATTTTCACCTGGGGATACCTTTGTTTTTCCTTTTTTACTTAGGTAAAGGGTTATTGGCCAGAGATGAGAATAAGGATATGCTGAGCGTTGTTATTTGCGCGGGTAGTTTAATTGTAGCTGTTATTGGATTATTAGAATTTTATTTAGCCAAAAACATACTCTATGAGAATTTCTTAATCAATGGTTTTTATGAAAGGTACAAATTCGCCGGCCGGCCGATGTCTACCCAGTTTAACCCGGTTATACTGGGTTCGTATCTCTTGGGCTGCTTTCCTTTCGGCTTGATTCTGCTGAAAAATAAGCTGCTTTATTTAAGGCTGCTAGCAGTTGTTTCTTTACTGATATCCGCTTTTGTGATTATTCTAACTTTTTCGCGCGGGGTATTTTTAGGGTTTATGGTTATGGTATGTTTTTATTTATGGCATGAGCACAAGGCAAAGCTGCTGGGAGCTTTTGTTCTCTTGTCAGCTGCGGTAATTATTTTTTGTTCTTTTCAAATTAATGATAATCTTAAAAGGTTTGGATTCCAACGGTTCATTGCGGGAAGTTCTGATAGTATTCTTTCGGAATATAGGTTCCAGCGTATTAAGATGGCTTCCAGGATGCTTCAAGAGCATCCTTTTTTTGGGGTGGGATTAAACCACTTTCGGATCAAGTTTGGTGAATATTGTAATAAAGATAATATTAACGAGGCTTATGAATTTAGAATACCCGATAATATGTACCTTACTTTTTTAGCGGAAACAGGATTAATCGGTATATCGGGGTTTTTGTTATTTATTGTTTTTTTGCTCAAAGCAGGTTTAAAAGAGGTTAAGAAGCAGTCAACAGTTTCAAGGCAAATTCTTCTTGTGTCTTTAACGTCTTTAGTTGGTTTGTTGGTGAATATGGGAGCTTATGATTTATTCTATTGGAATAATCCGTTTATGCTTTTTTGTTTAATCTGCGGATTTATCGCCAGCCCAAGGAAGATACAGAGATGATGGTCAGTGTAATTGTTGTAACCATTGGCGCGAAAGATTATATTCAGTTATGTTTGAACTCGCTGCTTGAGCAAGCGCACCTTCCTTTTGAAATTATTGTGATCGATAATTCTTCCGATCCAAATCTCGCCCGGGAAATTAAGCAATTGTATCCGTCGGTAAAAGTTTATTCTAATCACAAGAATTTATTTTACGCTTTAGCCTTGAATAAGGGAATAGAATTAAGCCAGGGTGAATTTATCCTTTGCCTTAATGATGATGTGATTTTGAATCAAGAATTTATTCAAGAGGCGCTTAAAGGCTTCTTAATTAAGAAAAACATTGGTATGGTCAGCGGTAAAATTTTACGCCGGGACGGAAAAATTTTGGATAGCGCCGGTTTATTTTTAAGTGTTTGGCGTACGGCTAAAGAACGCGGGTATGGTCAGCGTGATTTAGGGCAGTTTGAGAAAAATGGTTATATTTTTGGCGTAAGCGGAGCAGCAGCTTTTTATCGGAAGGAAACGTTGGAGGAAATCAAAGATAAAAACGGTTATTTTGATTCTAGGTTTAATATGTTCTACGAAGACTTGGATATCTCTTGGCGGGCTCAAAAATGCGGTTGGCTTGCTTATTATGTTCCAACTGCCTTAGCCTATCATGTGCGCGGAGGGTCCTTTCGCCCTGATTCCGGGATAGATAAGCCTATCGCGCGCAGGTATTTAAGCGTTCAGCTGCAAAGTGATTTAATTAAAAACCGTTATCTGACTATATTAAAAAATGAAAATTTTTTAGGTTTGACTTTACATCTAATACCAATATTATTGTATGAGTTGTGTGTTTGGAGTTATGTTTTAATTTTTCAGCCAAAGGTGATAAAAGCTTTTTTTGTCTAAGAAAAGATTTTGACAATTTCAAGTTATGCTTTAGAATAACAAGTGCGATTTAGGCGCGGGTGGTGGAATGGCAGACACGCTACTTTGAGGGGGTAGTGCTGTAAGGCGTGAGGGTTCAACTCCCTCCCCGCGCATGAAATAAAAGGGGACGGTTCTCTTACGAGAACCGTCCCCTTTTATTTAATACGACTCAACTGAGGAATACCCAAAAGGCAATTTGTCAAATATCTTACCACCTTTCAACGGCGGTATGCCGAGCCTCTCGTGAATATGGCTTGAGATTTAGTAGAGAATTCTTGGTGGGAAGAATAAAAATTTTATGTTAGATTTTGCTTTATTACGCGTCTATTGTAGGTAGAGGGAGGACAAAATGTCTAATGCTATTTCAGTAGAGCTAATTGCTACAAAAATTTTGCTGATACGCGGTAAGAGGGTGATGTTGGATAGAGATCTTGCGAAACTTTATGAAGTTGACACAAGCCAGTTAACCCGCCAAGTAAAACGCAATATTGAGAGGTTTCCGGAAGACTTTATGTTTCAATTAACGAAAGAGGAGTTTGAAAACTTGATGTGCCAAATTGGCATATCAAGTTGGGGCGGCACGCGTAAGCTGCCGTATGTTTTTACTGAGCAGGGAGTAGCTATGCTTTCGGGAGTACTGCATAGTAAAAGGGCAATACGGGTAAATATCCAAATTATGCGCGCATTTATCCAGCTAAAACGAATGCTATTAACCAATGCGGGCCTCAGGCGCAAAATTGAAAAAATGGAAAAAAAGTACGATAAGCAGTTTGTAATAGTTTTTCAGGCTATAAAGCAGTTATTAGAACCGCCACCGATAAAAGAGAAAAAGATAATCGGATTTCAAACCCACGAACATTCTTAAAAAAGTGTAATCGCAATATAATAATGTCCTAAATTTACAAAGAAGTAGTTGTAATGAACTTATTTATGGATGCTTTAATTGATACTGCAAAGTTTCTGCCGTTATTGGCAGTGGTTTATTTTCTAGTATCTTTCTTTGAGTATCGCTATGGTGACCGTATAGGGTCTTTCTTAGTGCATTTTAATAGATTCTGTCCGATTTTAGGGGCTTTATTTGGTTGTATCCCCCAATGTGGTTTTTCTGTAATAGCCAGTGCATTATATGTTAAAAAGATTGTATCGGTAGGAACATTATTGTCGGTTTTCTTATCTACTTCGGATGAAGCGGTGCCGATACTTTTGTCAATACCAGGTAAAGCGCATTTAGTTGGAGTTGGTATCCAAGCTTTTAGTAAAGTGTAATTGTTAAGTCCCATTAATAGGGAGCGCTGTATAAAGATATAGTTATTGTTGTTTCAACATGGGAGTTAATATTTTGACGATGCTTCTGTTAAATTTTATTTGACAGGAGTAATTTTTTGCTTTATTATTAGCATATGCCAATAACTAAAAGGAAAGTATATGACCAGGCCTTGTAGATGCAGAAGAATAAGATGTAGTCCAGATAAGAATTACTTTAAACCTCGCGGTATCCCTTTGGATAGCCTAGAAGAGGTAAATCTTGCCTTGGATGAACTAGAGGCAATAAGGCTTGCGGATTTTGAAAGCCTGTATCAGGAAGATGCAGCCAAAAAGATGGATATTTCCCGGCAGACCTTCGGTAATATTATAAAATCAGCTCATAAAAAGATAGCTGATGTCCTTCTAAACGCTAAGGCATTAAAGATAGAAGGCGGAAAGGTTAAAAGGGTAGGTTAAATGAATAATCCTATCAGGTGTTTAAAAGAGATGGTCAGGCTGGCCAAAGACAAGCTTGTTATAGCAGATATAAATAAAAAAAGAAAGCGTATTATGCAAAAGGTGCACGGGCTGGATGGCCATAGCCATTCAGCATCTAAAATGTCATTACAGGGCGTAAAGGCTTTTTTGGATAAAGCGGGGTTGAGTGTTAAGGCTTATCGGGCTATCCCGGGAACAGTTGCAGATATTGTTAGCCATTTCACTAAAGGTGGGCTTGAGGAGATAACCGTATCAAATGCCTGCGCCCAGCACGGTTGTCATTAAAATATCTGTTTTTAAGAAATGAAAGAATTGATTAGTTGGTGGAGCCATATTCCTGAGCATATTAATCCTATTTTTCTAAAAATAGGCATTATTCAGGCGCATTATTACGGGTTAATGTATCTGTTGGCTTTTCTTACTGTATATTTGCTAGTTCTGTATAGGCTCAAAACAGAAAATATAGGATTCAAAAAAGAAATTATCGCCAATTATTTTACTTGGTTGATCTTGGCGGTTTTAATTGGTGGTAGATTAGGTTATGTTCTGTTTTATGATTTATTTTATTACCTTAAACATCCTTTAGAGATATTCTTGCCGTTTAATATTAATAACGGTTTTCAATATACTGGCCTTTATGGGATGAGTTATCATGGCGCACTCATAGTAATAGTTATTGCATCGGTATTTTTTTGTCGTAAGTATAAACTTAATTTCTGGTTACTTGCGGATTTATTAGCTCCCGCTGTTCCTTTAGGGTATACCTTTGGCAGATTAGGAAATTTTATTAACGGTGAATTGTACGGCCGCGTTACTATAGTGCCGTGGGGTATGTATTTTCCTTTAGACCCTTCACATCAATTGCGGCATCCATCCCAGCTTTATGAAGCATTGTTTGAGGGAATATTTCTTTTCGTTATTCTGTGGAGCATGCGTAAGAGGATACGGATTTCCGGTAGACTTTTTTCTTTATACCTCATTGGGTATGGTTTAATAAGATTTTTTCTGGATTTTTTTCGCCAACCAGATCAGCAATTGGGGTTTGTAGTTGGTTATTTAACTCTGGGGCAGATTTTATGTTTGATTATGGCTATGGGAGGGTTAATATTGTTAATTAAGCAACATAAATTTAATTTAAATAGGAGGCTATAGTATGACACAAATGCTATATGTAGTTCTGGGAGTAGTTGCAGGAATATGCGGCGGTATGTTTGGCATCGGTGGAGGCGCAATACTAATTCCTGCGCTGGTATTCATTTTTGGTCTCACCCAACATCAGGCACAAGGAACGACTTTGGCTATTTTGGTTCCACCGATAGGTTTGCTTGCAGCATTGCGTTATTACAAGAGTGGGAATGTTAAGTTATCAATAGCGGCATTCGTATGTATCGGATTTTTTGTTGGCGGCCTGATTGGAGCCAATATTGTACATAACTTTTCCGATGTATTGCTTAAGAGAATGTTTGGTGTTTTCTTTTTATTGGTTTCTTTGCAAATGATTTTTTCTAAATGAAAGAAGGTATGAATAAGGTTGTGATTATTGATGAATCTTTATGTATTGGATGTGGCGCTTGCGTTAAGCTTTGCCCAAAGAAGATTTTGTATATTGATAAAAACAGTGGTAAATGCAAAGTTAATAATGAAACTAAATGCGACCGCTTACGCGGGTGCGTAAAGATATGCCCGGTCGAAGCCATTAAGATTATTTAAGCAGAGAAGGGTCCTAAATGCATTGCAATTTCTTCATATCACAGTATAATAAAAACTATACTGACAGTTTTACCATAAAATTATATTTTTGGGTCCGGAAATACTTGGTATTCCCGGAGGAATTTTGATGGTCGGGCCGCCATCTTGCACGCGAGTGCAGGATGGCTTTTTTATTGGGAGGAAAAAACATGTTATTGAGAAAGGAGTTTATCGCTAAGGTTGCATTGTACGCGTATAAATACTTTGAAGGACTGTAAAAATGAAGGTTTGCTAATGAAATCTAAATTAAGTAAGGTAAAACCGCAGTAAAATTAGAGGTTAATTATTTATGAGAAGAGTACTTTTATTTATTTTACCAATTTTAATTATTGTTTCCGTAGCTTTTACGCTTTTCGGCTTCTTTCAGACGCGTTTAGAAGAAGAGAAACTTACTGACGACTTAAAACGAAAAGCCAAGAGCATTACCGAAAGCATGGAATTATCGGTGAAACATGTGCTTTTAGGCAATGATTTAAAAAATGCCAATTATCTTGCCGAGAAATTTGAGACCCGGGAAAGATTGCAGGGTTGCGTTATTTACGACAAAGATGGCAACATTATAGCGCTTACTAAAAGGTTCGCCGATTGGAAAGAAAAAGATAAACCTTATATTAAGGATATTATAGCCAATAAGATTCCGCGGGGAGAGTTAGAGAAATTTAAAGACTACCAAGTCTATAGTTATATTCTTCCTGTAGTCGATGATGAGGGGCAGCTTTTGGGAATGGTTGAGGTTATACATGACACTTCCTATGTCTTCGCAAGGTTAACTGAGCTTTGGAGGCGCATCAGTTCAACGTTAATAATTTTAGTTGTGGTTATTTTTGTTTTATCTATTCTCCTGCATAGACAGATTTTTGCTTTACCAATACAGCGCCTGACAGATTGGTTTAAGTTCTTCCAGAGAGGCGAAACTGATAAAGCGCATCCCATTAAAGAAAAGGGGGATCTGGGTAAGCTTGCCAGTGAAGTCGAACAGGTGGCATTAAGTTTAAGAGTTGCGCGCAGGACGATTTCCGATGAAGCGCAGGCGCGCCTGGGAAAAGAAGAGATTTGGACAGAAGTAAAATTAAGAGATTTGATTCGCGCCAAATTGGGCGAGAAAGCTTTATTTGTAGTTTCTAACCGTGAGCCGTATATGCATACAATAGATGAAGCAACTGGCTCAGAAAAATGCATCAGGCCGGCTAGTGGAGTGGTCACGGCAATCCATCCTATTCTTGCTGCCTGCGGGGGAACTTGGATTGCTCATGGCAGCGGTAATGCTGATAGGAAATTTGTTAATTCTAAAGATAAGCTCGGAGTGCCTCCTGAAGATAATCGGTATATTCTTAAAAGGGTCTGGCTTAATAAAGAGGAGGAGCAAGGTTATTATTACGGTTTTTCTAATGAAGGACTGTGGCCTTTATGTCATAATACTCATACGCGCCCTATTTTTGAGGAATCTGATTGGTTGATGTATAAAGAAGTAAACCAGAAGTTTGCCGATACTGTTTTGAATGAGTTGCCGGCTAGCAGCCCGTTTATCTTTATCCAGGATTATCATTTTACTCTTTTGCCCAAAATGATAAAAGATAAACGCCCGGATGCCAAAGTAGCTTTATTCTGGCATATTCCCTGGCCCACCTCGGAAGCCTTTATGATTTGTCCCTATCAAAATGAAATTCTGGAAGGAATGCTGGGAAGCGATTTGATTGGTTTTCATGTTCAGAATCATTGCAATAATTTTCTGGATACCGTTAACCGCCTGCTTGAGTCACGTGTTGATACTGAAAAGTTTAGTGTTGTACGTTCGGGAAAAGAAACTTTTGTAAGGGCTTTTCCTATAAGTATCAACGCGCGCATAGGTGATGGTTCATTCAAGGTAGATTCGGTAAGGCAGGTAGAAAAACTACAGAAAGAGTTTGAGCTGGAGAATAAAATTGTTGCTGTGGGCGTAGATAGAATCGATTATACCAAGGGCATAGTTGAAAGAATCTTGGCCATAGATAAATTTTTAGATAAATATCCTGAGTATAAGAAGAAATTTGTTTTCATTCAATTAGCTGCCCCCAGCCGCACGCACATTAAGCGTTACCACGATCTAATCGGGGAAATTGATGAGCTGGTTGAAAGAATAAATTGGAAACATGTAGACGGGAATTGGAAACCTATAATTTACCTTAAGAAACATTTTTCGCAGGATGATATCCAGCCTTATTATAAGCTTGGCGACATTTGTATTGTTAGTTCGTTGCATGATGGGATGAACCTGGTGGCTAAAGAGTATGTTGCGGAGAGGGATGATTTATCCGGGGCCTTAATTCTAAGTAAATTTACAGGAGCATCTCGTGAACTTACTGATGCTATATTGGTTAACCCATATTCGACTGAGGAATTCGCCGATAGCATAAAGATGACAATACAGATGCCCAAAGAAGAGAAGCGTAGGCGTATGGAAAATATGCGCAAAGTAATAGCTGAAAATAATATTTACCGTTGGGCGGGTAATATAATTACAGAATTGACTGCATTGAAGAAGGTTTAAGTATGAAATATTTATTTCCGCAATTTAGTAAGATAAAAGAACTGTTAGAAAATAAATTTATTTTACTTTTGCTGGATTACGATGGAACATTGACGCCTATTGTCAAGGCTCCTAGTAAGGCAATTATCCGTAAGGATACAAAAGGATTATTGCAGACGTTATCCAGAAGCCCTTCTTGTAAAATAGGTATTATTAGCGGAAGGAAGCTTAAGGATATAAAAACCATAGTAGGGGTAGATGGTATCACCTATGCAGGTAATCACGGCTTAGAGATTCAAGGCCCGAAGATTAAGTTTGAAAGCCAGGTTTCACCGCGATTAAAATTAATTATACGAAATATCGTTACGGATATGGAGAAGCGGCTTTCGGGCATCAAAGGCGCGCTAATCGAGGATAAGGGGTTAACTCTGAGTATTCACTACCGTTTAGTTAGCAAAAAGGATATGCCTGCATTTAAGAAGATTGTTTCCGAAGTTATTAATCCTTATATAGTGTGCGATAAAATAAAGGTTAATTCCGGTAAAAAAGTTTATGAGATAAAGCCTCCTATTAAATGGGATAAAGGTAAGATAGTTTTATGGCTTCTTGCAAGACAGCAATTTATTTCAGGAGTTAAGGATGTCTTACCCATTTATATCGGAGATGATATAACCGATGAGGATGCATTTAAGGTTTTAAAAAGAAAGGGGTTGACGGTATTTGTGGGCAGACCCGGTAATTCCAAAGCTGATTACTACTTAAAGAATACAGAAGAAGTAACTAAATTTCTACGTTCAATATTGAACTTACAGTATAACTAACTATGTCAGAATTAATAAAAGCAAAAGAGTTATTTATGTTTTGCACGAGGTTGCATCTGTCGGAGCTGACCGGATTACGAGCTACCACTTTAGGTCAGTTTTTAGCTCTTATTAAGCAAGTATCTGGCTCATGCATTTATCACCATACGCATAGATTCTTGCAGCAGCATCAGTATCTTTCTCCTGAGCCTCCTAACGACTTTGCTTACTGGGTAACGGATATTCTCGGAGAAGATGAGCTTGGGGAAAGGTTGGTTAGTATTGATACCATACAATACTCAACCATCCGGGATCTACGGGAAAAAATCGCTTCAACCATTGAAAGTTATCTAAAGGATAACCCGTTGGCCAAGTTGAAATTTGCCAGATCCGGGGAAGAATTCCATTTTATTAAGTCAGTCAGTTTTATTCTGCCGACAAACTATGTTGCGTATGATTTAAAGGAATTCGTAGAGGTTTTAAAGAAAATTACCATCGACTCTATTTATTTTCATATTTTTGAAGCGCGTTTAAGGCTTGAAAAGCCAACTAATGATTTCGCATTTTGGATAGAAAATTCTTTGGGAGATAAGAAGCTAGCAGATAGTATTTCAAGTTTTGATCCTTACACGAGTACTTTAGAGGATTTAAGAAATAAGATTATACAAATTGTTGAAAGAAAGATAGTCAACTAAATGGCAAAAATAGAAGAGTATATTCCCTTAGTGGGGCAGGCGGTTATTGATGATTTAAGATTGCTCGGTGAGCGGTTAAAAGGCAAGGTCATTCAGCATATAAATTCTACTCCTGTGGGTGGTGGAGTTGCTGAGATATTAAACCGCATGGTTCCGTTGTTGAGGGAATTGGAGGTAGACGCCAAATGGGATGTGATAAAGGGAGGAGAACAGTTTTTTGAAGTGACCAAGAAGTTTCACAACGCTTTGCATGGTAGGGCTGAAGAGATAACTAAAAGGGATTTTGAAGTATTCATGGAAATAAGCCAGCAGAATATCGAAAGCATCAATACCTACGGCGATATTGTTTTCATTCATGACCCGCAGCCAATAGCTTTAATAAAAAAGAAAGCCGTTAATAAATGGCTTTGGCGTTGCCATATTGACGTATCTAATCCTAATGAAAGAGTTTGGGGATTTCTTATGGATTTTATCGTTCAATACGACTCAGCAGTATTTTCTGCTCCGGCTTTTTCACGGAAATTGCCCATTAGGCAATTCTTAATTCCTCCTTCCATTGATTCCCTAAGTGATAAAAACAAGGAATTGCCGCAAAAAACGATAGATTTGGTTTTAAGAAAATATGGCATTAAGAAAGATAAGCCGATTATTACTCAGGTATCTCGTTTTGACCGTCTAAAAGACCCGATAGGAGTAATTGAAGCATATTTGCAGGTAAAAAAATATATTGATTGCCAGCTAATTTTGGCTGGAGGTACTGCAGAGGATGATCCGGAAGGATTCAAAGTTCTAGAGGAAGTGAAAGAAAAGGCCAAGAAAGACCCAGATATTCATATTTTACTATTACCTCAAAATGATATAGATGTTAATGCGTTACAAAGGGCATCAGATGTAATTGTTCAAAAATCTCTAAAGGAAGGATTTGGTTTAACAGTTGCTGAGGCCTTATGGAAGGCAAAGCCTGTTGTAGCTTCAAATGTAGGCGGTATTCCTTTGCAGATAAAACATAAATATTCAGGATTATTATGTCATTCTGTTGAGGGAGCGAGTTTTGCCATAAAACAACTTTTAAGCAGCACGGCATACGCTAAGAAATTAGGAGAAAACGGGAGGGAACATATAAAGAATAATTTTTTGATTACGCGCCATCTTAGGGATTATATGTTGTTATTTCTTTCGTTATATCATCCTGAAGATATCGTTAATCTTTAATTAATTTATTGTACAAGGGTCCGGAAGCTTTTTGCTGCCGGAGGATTTAGGTGGTCGGGCCGCCATCTTACATGTGAATGTAGGATGGCTTTTTTATTTTATAAAGATAAATTTTAGGCATAGAACGGAGGAGTAAATATGAAAATGATCATGGTAGTATATAACGAAGCTATAGACGTAGAAGTAATGGAAATTTTAGATGGATGCGGTATCGCTAACTATACAAAAATAAACCACGTGCATGGAAAAGGAACGGCTTCCGGAACGCACTTAGCTAGTCAAGTCTGGCCAGGCCAAAATAAGATTTTGTATGTAGCTTGCGATGATAAGCAGGTAGAGCAGGTGGTTTCTGTTGTGATGAACTTGCGTAAGACTCTTGGTAAAGAGGGGGTTAAGGCTTTTGTTATGCCTCTGGAGCAAGTTGTTTAAATTTGCATTTTAATTGTTTTCTTGCGGTAGTTTTTCATGGAAAGGAGGAGAAATGGATAAAGGAATGCGGGTTATATTTATTATAATGGGAGTTTGTATTTTCGCAGGGGTATTGTGTGTAATTTTTGCGGTTACTCACAATATTAGATAAGGGGGTGCGAATTGAAACTGAGCGGTTGGATATTTATGATAATCTCGTGGACATGTATTTTGAGTATGTTAGTTTTTTGTTACAGTAGAATATTTAGAAAAGGCCTCGGTGGTGAGGATTCTAAGGCATTAAAACGGCTTAAGAAATAGGGGGTTTTATGCGAGGTAATATATTACAAAATCTAGGAGTGGTTTTACTTGCAATTTTAGTTTCGGTAGTTATTTATTTTATAAATAATAGAAAAACAAAAAGCACGATTAAATAAGGCATAGATAAGATAAGGGGTTAAAATGACTATAAACTTAGCTAGGGATTGGTCAGCGTTTCTTATTTGGGGCTTGGCAGTATGTAGCTTTATTTTTTTAGTTATTCTATATCGTAAAAGTTAAAAATATAAAAAGGAGGAATTCTAAAATGGCAGGTAATCTAGTGCAGGATTGGCCCATATATGTTCTTGGGGGATTAGTAGTATTTTTCTTTGTTTTTATGATTATCAAAAGCAACTTTAGCGAAAAAGACAAGAAGAATACCCATCCTTCAGATAAGGATAATAAATAGGAATGAGTAGAAGTATTATTTCGCTTATTCTATTTGTTTTGGCCTACGTTTTGTTCGTGGCATTTCCTGGGAAAAGGTCTCTGGTTGCGATCAGTGCAGCCGGGTTACTCTTAGCAACCGGAGTTTTGTCATTTCCTGAGGCTTTTCATTCCGTGAATTGGAATGTTATGGGTATTTTTGTGGGGACATTAGCCGTAGCGGATGTTTTTATGAAGAGTAAGGTGCCTGCCGTTATTGCCGAGATTATTGTTGATCGGGCTAAAAATACCGCTTGGGCAATTCTGCTTATGTGTGCCCTTGCTGGTTTTATTTCTGCATTTGTGGAGAACGTGGCAACGGTTCTTATTATTGCTCCTATTGCTTTAACGCTTGCCCGTAAAATTAATCTGAACCCGATCAAGATGATGATTGCAATTGCGATATCGAGTAATCTACAAGGCGCGGCAACGTTGATTGGGGATCCTCCTAGTATGCTTTTGGCAGGTTTTACGAAAATGAATTTTGGTGATTTTTTTCTTTACAGAGGCAAGCCGAGTATATTTTTCGCGGTGGAATTGGGTGCTTTTGTTTCGTTTTTTGTCTTGATGTTTTTGTTTCGAAGAGAGCGGCATAGGGTTAAAGTCATACCCGTAGAAAAGGTCCATTCATGGGTTCCTACTATTTTGCTCGTGGCGCTGATAGTTTTGCTCGCAGTTTTCTCTTTCTTTGATACTGGGTTTACTTCTGCTGCGGGGATTATCTGTATGATTATTGGGGTTATTTCAGTAGCGTGGGACAAAATAACGAACAAAGGAAGAGCATCTGAACTTATTAAATCACTGGATTGGGATACGACGTTGTTCCTAGTAGGTATATTTATTCTAGTTGGAAGCCTTACTTTAACCGGATGGACAGATAACTTTGCTCAATCTTTATCAAATGTAATCGGCGGAAATATTTTCTTTGGTTACACATTACTCGTATTTATTTCTGTGATTATCTCTGCGTTTGTAGATAATGTTCCTTTTTTAGCGGCCATGCTTCCCGTTGTAGGCCAGATGGCTTATAAGTTGGATGTAAGCCCTTCGTTGTTTCTTTTTGGCCTACTTATTGGTGCAAGTTTGGGAGGTAATATTACACCGATTGGCGCCTCAGCCAACATAGTTGCTTGTGGACTGCTTAAAAAAGAGGGGTATGAAGTTAAATTTAAAGATTTTATGAAAATCGGAATTCCCTTTACTTTTGCCGCCGTAACTGCCGCCTATTTATTTGTTTGGTTCGTTTGGAAGCCTTGATTTAAATACCTCTAATTTAAACCACTCTTAGACTAAAAATTTATTGACATGCTGAATAAAAATCTAAACTAAGTCTCAAGCCATATTCACGAGAGGCTCGGCATACCGCCGTTGAAAGGTGGTAAGATATTTGACAAATTGCCTTTTGGGTATTCCTCAGTTGAGTCGTATTAAATAGGAGGGGACGGTTCTCTTACGAGAACCGTCCCCTGGTTTTCCCTGGTTTTGAGCTATTTTCTTAAAGTATTTTTTGCCGCTTATCTTTAACGTAATTGCTTTTTTCCAGATCTTTAGCTAATTTTTTCAATTCCGCGCCAATCTCTCCGATTTGAGCCACATGCGTGATCTGGCGCAGGTGGCTGGTCACTACGCCAATAGAGACTGAAAGTAATAAGATTTTATGAATTTTACTTTGGCGGTCATATCCGACGATAAAACCATTTTTCCTGTCTTCTGGATTATAAAATGACGGCGACACTTTGTCGAAATCATGGATTATTTTTTCACAAATCTTATCCGATAAATTTGGAGTAGTGACAACCACGAAATCATCTCCTCCGATATGCCCGACAAAATCATCGGCATTGCCGTATTCTTTAGCGGCGTTAAGCAATATTCGCGCGGTCTCGCGGATTACATCATCTCCATGTTCAAATCCGTATTTGTCATTGTAAGCCTTGAATTTATCCAAGTCCACGTAACAAACCGCGTACGGGGTTTGTTTCTCAATACAGTTGGAAAGCTCATTGAGAATTGCCACGTTGCCAGGAAGACGGGTGAGGGGATTGGCCTCCAGATCTCTTTTTGTCCGCCTTAATACCATCCGAATCCTGGCCAGCAGTTCTTTGGGTTCAAAAGGTTTTACTACATAATCGTCCGCTCCGGCATCGATTCCGTCGATTTTATCGCTGACCTCGCCTTTACCGGTAACCATAATTATCGGCAAATGCTGTAACAATAAATCTTTTTTAATTAAATTGCATAATTGGCGCCCGTCCATTTTAGGCATTTTGTAATCCAGAAGCACCAAATCCAATAGTTTGGAGCGGATTATTTTTAACGCCTCTTCGCCATCCCGGGCTTCTATAATTTCATAATTTTCTTCCCCGAGAGTAAGTTTAAGAATATCTCTTATATCCGGATCGTCGTCCGCGATTAATATTTTTATACTCATAGATTTTATATAAGGCTCATCAAGCAGCGTCAAGAGTAAAGCTGAAAGTTGCTCCCTCGCCTACCTTGCTCTTTACCCATATTTTTCCCTGATGCGCCTCGATAATGTGTTTAACTAAAGCCAGGCCCAGGCCAGTGCCCTTTACCTGTTCGTTGATAGTATTATCCACGCGAAAAAACTCTTCGAATATACTTTCCTGCGCGTCTTCGGGAATTCCAAACCCGGAGTCTTGAACATCGATTTGAATTATTTTATTCGCGCGCCTGGCGTTAATATTAATTTTACCATTTTCCGGGGTGAACTTTAACGCGTTTCCCACTAAATTAATAAAGACTCTTTCAATTTGGCCGCGGTCAGCTGATATTTCCTGGCAATCAAGAGGCAGGTTAATCTTAAAGTTTATATTCTTTGTTTTTAATTGTTCACAAAACAGGTCCGCGACTTTATCGGCGATGGTTCTTAAGCTTAAAGCTTCTTTTCTGATTTCCGCTTTACCGCTTTCAATGCGCGAGATGTCCAGCAGGTCGTTTACCATATGCACTAGTTCATCGCTGTGGCGGTTGATTTTTTCCAGCCTGCTTCGAATTTCTTCCGGCAGGGCTCCTAATTTGCTGGCCAAAAGAATAGCCGCGTATCCCTTAATTGATGTAAGCGGGGTCCTTATTTCATGAGATACACTGGAAATAAAATCGCTTTTGCGTTTACTTATTTTTCTTACTTCTTCCAAAGCTTGGGTTAGCTGGCGGGTTCTTTCTTCAACCTTGATTTTTAATTCTTGCTGTGACTGCCAGGTTTTTTCAAACAGCCGGGCGTTATCTAAGGCTTGGCCGATTTGATTAGCCAGGATGCTGATAAATTCCTGGTCTCCTTTAGTTATAGAAGTTTCCGCGTTTTGCGTGCCGACAAAGATAAAACCCTGGTCTCCTTCTTGAGCCATTACCGGGCAAATAATGAATGAGCGTACCAGAAATAATTGGTTAATCTTATTTTTTGATAAAGCGCCCTCGGAAATAAATTCAGAAGAGGCGGTTGAGCCGTTTTTAATTAAATCTAAAAAATAATCTTTATCAGCGTTAATGGCGCCTTTTATTTTTAGGGATTCATCCTGGCTGTACCCTAGGCATAAGTATAGCTGGAATTCTTGCTCCAGGGTTTTCCATAAAAAAGCCAGGGATTTTTCAAATCCCAGTTCTTCCACGTATTGATTGTTTATTTTTTTAAAGATCTGTTTTTCATCCAAAGACGTGCTTATTTCCCGAGATAACTTTTGCAGAGTATCGAGCCCGGAAATTTTTTTATCCAGTTCTTCCTGGGTCTTATTCAGTTCCATATCCGTGCGCATGATTAGCTTGGCCTGTTCATCCATCTCTTCGAGAGAAAAGTTTAAGGCAGCTACTTTATCGCCCAATTTTTTTAATCGCTGTATTGTGTAAACCAAAGATAACCCCAGAATAGTAAGCAGTAAATAAGTGCCGAGAAATATGAAGGGGAGCATTTTATTATTCTCCTATAGCTAAAATGCCGATACTTTGATTATGAAAATAAGTCCGGCCCAGGTAATTAATAGATTTAAGCGGGGCTTGTTCGCCATTAGTGTGGATACCGATTAAGGGGGTATTTTCGCCGAAAACATTTTTGATTACGCGAAGCTCTATATCGTTTTGCTTCCCCAGAATCGAAAATCTCGCCCCGGAAACAAAGGCGATTAAAAATTTTATTTTCTGGGCCCCGAGGTTTCTTTTTGCTTCTTCACAGGCGGCAACCGCCGCGGCCAGGCGGGAGTCTTGAGTGCTGATCATTAACCTGATTTTGCTGTTCTGAGGGATGTCTCCCTGGGTAACTAAAGAACCGTCATTTTCTATGCTTATAATATTGCGCAGCAGGTATTCTTTTTCCCCGGGCAAATAAATTCCCAGTGGATAGTAGATAGATATACGCTGTAGTTCTTTAGCTAAATCCAGCGTATTTTTAGCAAAATAATCTTCATAGAGTTTTACCGCCGCCAGCTCGTCGATTTCATTAATCACATTACCGTTAGAGGAGGTAACGCGGCGCATTTTTCCCAAGGCCAGCCATCCGTGTTTGATGCTAAATCCAAAGTTGAATTTACCTCCGAAAAGAATCCCGCAGCAGGATTCAGCAAGCATTTCTTGGTTGAGGTATTGATAAGTTTTATGATTTTTAAAATTGTCGGAGGCCGAAGCTCCAATCAGAGGGAAGCTCTTGCCCAGGCTTTCCTGGAGCCCGTTGATTAAATGCGTCCCTTCGGTGACCAGCTTGTCTGATAAAATTATACTTAAACCCCGGGGCACATTTTTGAAACCGAATAACAATTTATCGCCTAATTCTTTTCCGGATAAAAGTGGAGTTTTTTTATCTATATCTTTAACCGCGGCGACATTAAAAAACGTCTGTGGGCTTAAACTAAGGAGTAAAATGGCAAACCCATGCTTAAATACGCCTTGATTAGTCATGATTCCCAGGCTGCTACAGCCCAGGATGGAGGTTCCTTCTAATAAGTTATTAGCCGTTTCTAGTACTAAAGGATGCGCGAACTCTATAGAGGTAAAAATAAAAGCCAGAGTTGCCGTCGCGTTTTTTAATCCAATTTTAGCTTGTTCTATCGCTTCATTAACGGCTAAGACAGGATCTTTGAGTTGGCTAAAACCAAGGCTTACATTCATGTTGTTTAGTATATAGCGCAAACCTAGGAGGGTCAATAAAATTCTTATTAGAACCAGGGGACGGTTCTATTTTTTTTGGCAAAGGTGACAGTCACAAAAAGCGTGACAGCCACCTTTGCCAAAAAGAGAACCGTCCCCGTGATTTTTACTAAAACCATTGACTAAAAATAGGATTATAGTAAAATAACATTCAAACATTTGGCCCCATCGTCTAGCCTGGCCTAGGACGTCAGCTTCTCAGGCTGTAAACACGAGTTCAAATCTCGTTGGGGCTAATAGTATCGGTTCCCCGCCACAAATCGTGGCGGGTCCGCCAAGTAATGTGGCGGAAAATCCGGTTGGGGCTACCAAATCAGATTAAAATAAAGGGGACGGTTCTATTTTTTTTGTTTTTTGGCAGAGGTGACAGTCACAAAAAGCGTGACAGTCACCTTAGCCAAAAAAAATAGAACCGTCCCCGGGATTTTAGAAAGCCATTTCTTCAGCTTCGATTATCCTGGCTTTCTCGTTGTATTTTATTTCTCCCTGCGCTTCGATGACCAGTAAATCTCCAGAAGACAGGCCGGAGGTGATTTGGGCGTAATCTGTGGTAACATAACCCAGCGAGAGTTTTTTCAACTCTATAGTGCCGGTGTCCCCTTTAGCTTTATCTGTGACAATAGACTGTGAGGAGATTACCGGCGCTAGAGCAGTGCCATTTTTTACCTGGCTTAGGGCGCTAAAAGGCACCATAATTACTCCTTTAAGTTCGGCAATAGTAATTTCTGACCGGGAAAACATGCCTGGCAGAAGCAGGTGCAGAGGGTTAGCCACGATGATTTTTATAGTTAAGGTGCGGCTTTTGCCTTCTACCGATGGGAAGATGTGTTTAACGGCCCCGGCAAAGGTTTTGTCCGGGTAGGCATCGACTAAGATTACCGCTTTCTGGCCTATTTTTATCTTTTCAATATCTCTTTCCACGACCCCCACATCCACGTAGACATCGCTGATATCCAGAAGTGAGCCTATTTTATCTTGAGGCGTTACGAATTCTCCTTCTTCAGCTTCCCGCTGGCCCATTATTCCGTCTATTGGAGCGTAGAGCGTGGTTTTTTCTATTTCATTTGCCGCCAGCTGCATTTCATTTTTCGTGGTTTCAACCTGAAATTTCGCGCTTTCGCACTCCATCTCCACTTCTTCAAGCTTGGTTTTAATTATCGCTCCCGCGGCGTAAAGTTGGCGGTGTACCTCTAATTTTTTAGCTATGGAATTATAAGCGGCTCCCGCGGAGCTTAATTTGTTTTTGGCATACTCCAGCCTTAATCGCGCGTCTGCCGGGTTGATGTTAGCGATGGGGCTGTCCTTTTTAACAGAATCACCTTCGCGAAAATTAATTTTTTGAATTACGCCGTTAATCTCAAATTTAAGTTCTATGTCGGTTTTCCCCTTGACCGTGCCCATTACCGGCAGAAGGTCTTGAAAATCCGTTAGATTAACTTTTAATGTCCTGACCGGAGTAAGCAGGGGTTCCATTACTGCTATCGGCTGTTCTGGTTTAGCTTGAGGCTCTTGGTTGTTGGAAGCAGGTGTAACTTTCTGCGCAGTTTTCTGCGCAACTTTTTGTTGAGGCGCTTCTTTTTTGGCCTCTTTATTTCTCGGGCTAATCGCGGCGATGTTTGTTGGCGGTTGGCTTGGCGGTTTTTTCTGTGAAAGTTTTACCGCGGTTTGAAAAAATCCCCATCCGATAAGCATTATAAAAAAGATAAGCACTCCAGTAATCACTAAGTTTTTTTTATTCTCATCCATACTAAGCGCTCCCTATTTTTTAAGCATTCCAAAATCTTTAAATATTAAATAAATAGATGGTATTAAGAACAAAGTAAGAAAAGTAGACACGGTTAGCCCCCCAATAGCGGTAATGGCTAGAGGCGACCAGAGGTTGGAAGATTCACTTTTATCCAGCGCCATAGGGACTAGCCCTAAAATTGTGGTTAAAGATGTCATCATTATCGGCCTGAGCCTGTCCACGGAGGCGGTAACTAAAGTTTCCTGAATGCCGCCCGTAAGATTAAAATCTTTTGGCCGTTTTTTTAGAAAATTTATCCGGTCAATGAGAATGATGGCATTATTCACCACAATGCCGCCGAGCATTATCGCCCCAATCAGCACCCCGATACCGACGGGTTTATGAGTTATCCGCAACGCCGTAATTACCCCGATTGCCGCCAGCGGCACGGTAAACAGAATTATAAAAGGCTCGGCGAAGGACTCAAAAAGGCTAGCCAGAATCATATAGACTAAAGCTAGGCTTAGAAGCAAGGCTAACCTAAGTTCATTTTGATTACGAAGCATCTTATCATAATTACCGCCAATTTGCCAGAAATAATCTTTAGGAAATTTTAAATCTTTCAGCGCGTATTTCACGTTTTCCGCCGCGGAGCCCAAAGCGGTTCCTCCGGTGTTAGCGCTAACTTGAATCATGCGTAATTTATTTTTGCGCCAAATTTCGCTAGGGCCGATATCAAACTTAAATTTAGCCACTTGTGAAAGATAGACAATTTCGCCTTGGCCAGAGACAAAACTAATCCGGCGCAGGTCCTGGAATGTTTTACGAAACCTCTCTTCCATGCGCACGATACTTTCAACCTCTTTGCCTTCCTGGGAAGATATAGTTTTACTGAATTGTTCCAGGGGCAGGGCTTTGTCCTCGGGCATATTTTCAAAGGCCAAAGATTTTTCTTTCTTAATTTGGATTATCGGTTCGCCTTGGCCGCGAAAACGCGTGGCGACCAGCCCGCGCATCTGCGTATGCAAGGTTAAAGAGATATCCTCAACACTTAAACCCAGCATTGAGGCTTGCCGTTTGTCTATAATTACCTGCATCTCCGGGCGCCCTTCGCGCATGCGAATTTTGGTATCGGTAAATTTAGGGATACCTTGCATTCTTTGCGCGATTTGGATGGCCAAATTTTTTAGGATTTCATAATCATAGCCGTAGAGTTCAATGAGGATTTCTTTAGTGCCCACCTCTTCCGGTTCTTCAAAATAAATAAAAGCCGATCCGAATTGTTTGGTCAATGGGCGCAAGCTTTCAATAATATCTTGAGTGCTTTTCTTCCTCTTGCTCAGAGCGACTAACTCCACGTAAATTTTACTGCTCCAGGGTTCGATTTTGGAGGTCGCGGATTTAACGTAAGGGTTGGCAACGAGTATCTTTTCAACTCCAGCCACGATTTTATCCGAGACCTCAATTTTGGTTCCGGTGGGCAGTTCAACAAATACGGTAAATTTATTTTGCTCGGCAATACCGATAAACTCTTTTTCCAGCTTACTGGCCTGCGTAAGCGCTAGGGCTAGAATAATTAGCACCAGAGTAATAAGAATATAGCGAAATTTCAACGAAAAAGATATGGCGTTTTTGTACAAATTTTGCAGCTTTAGTTTAAAAGGAATCTTTTCTTCTTTGGTTGCGCCGGCAATCGGCTGTAAATAATCGCGCAAACTTTCAGTCACGGGTTCTGGCGTAAGCTCCTCCGGCTCCGGAGCGGTTTTAGCTGTTTTTAACTTCATTCTGGAGGCCAACATCGGCACCAGGGTAAGCGCGGCCAGCAGCGAAGCCAGCAGAGAAAAGGTGATGGTCAGGGCGATACTGCTGTAAAGCATGCGGATTTCAGGGTTAATAAAGACCATGGGCAAGAAAACAATTATCGTGGTCAAGGTGGAGGCGACAATGGCCAAAAACATTTCTTCCGCTCCGTCGATGGCCGCTTCTTTTGGCGTTTGCGGCCCCAAAGGTGTGTTGGCTAATAACAACTTTTCCCTTTTTTTGAAGATATTATCTAAGACCACGATGGCGTTATCCACGAGCATTCCGATACCTAAGGCTAAACCGCTTAAGCTCATTACGTTGAGGGTAAGATTAAAAGCAAACATCAGATAAAAGGTTAAGAACACAGAGATAGGTATACTGGAGGCGATAATAAATACGGAGCGCGTATCTTTTAAGAAAAAAATCAGCACAATCGTGGCTAATGCCGCACCATATAACAGAGAGGATTTAACTTGGCCTATAGCCTGTTGAATAGTTTCCGCTTGATTGGAAGTAATGGTAATATTTACGTCTTTTTCAAGGTTTGGCTTTAGATTTTTAAGTTCTTTTTGGATCAGCTGGGAAATTTTTACCGTGTTGGCCAGGGTCTCTTTTTGCACATAGATTGATACAACCGGTTGGGAGTTTAGCCGCGCGAAATCTACCGGGTCCAGGTAAGAATCTTTAACCTGGGCGATATCTTTGATCCGGATAACTGAGCCTTCTTTAGTACTGGCAACCGCCAGGTTTTCAATATCCGCTAAACTTTCCAGTTCGCCAATCGTGCGCACCAGGTATTTATCTTTAACTCTTTTGATTTCACCGGCCAAGAGATTAGCGTTATTTACATTGATAATGTCTACCACGCGGTTAATCGGAATACCATAAGAGGCGAGCTTATTTTGGTCTACTTCAATAATAATTTTTCCTTCCCGGCCTCCGCCTACCTCCACGCGCGCGACGCCTTCAATTCTTTGAATGCGGTTTTTGACGCGCTCGTCAACAATCTTGCGCAGTTCTTCTGGGCTGCGCTTAGTGCTGGTAACCGCGATGATCAGTATCGGAACATCCATATATTCGTATTTGGCGATCACGGGTTTTTCAATTTCCGAAGGAAGTTTATTTTTTATGCGGTTAAATTTTTCGCGCACTTCCAGCGCCGCGAAATCCATGTTTGTGCCGGGTTCAAACTCTAATATAATTGTGGAATTTCCTTCTTTAGAGATAGAGAGGACGTTTTTAAGATGGGAAACGCTGCCCACCGCTTCTTCCACGGGCTTGGCGATGCGCTTTTCTATTTCGGAGGCGGGGATACCTCCGCGCACGTCAATATTAATCGTGATTTCGCCGAAGCTGGTATTGGGCATCATTTCCACCGGTAGGAGCCGGAAAGCGATTGCCCCGACTAATATTATACCGCTAAAAAGCATGCAGATAGCGGTGGGACGTTTTACTGATAAACTAGGTAGACCCATGTTAGTTGTCAGTTGTCAGTTTTCAGTTGTCAGATGATATCTGACAACTATGCAATCTCATACCATCTACCCGGGCCAAGCGGGCCGCTGGCTTTAAGGATTTTTCTGTCGACCAGCTCTTTAAGGTCGCGGGCCGCGGTGGGGATAGAAATAGCAAAGATTTCCGCGTATTCTTTACGGGTAACGCGCTGCATGGTTTTAAGTTTTTCTATAAGTTCGGTTTGGCGCGCGTTAAGTTCAATAAGTTTAGGCGCGGGTTCAGGTATAAAAATCATTTCATCAATTGGCGGTATCGCCGCAGGCTCTGCCTCCCCTTCACTTTCGTTCAGGGCCGGCTTCAGAATGACGGGAGGGAGCGTATCGTCAGGCGTTTCTTCTGTGATTACCGCTGCCTGAGCCTGGGGCTCTTTTTTCTTCCTGCGGCTTTCGACTACCAGGTATAGCGCGGGAATAAAGACCAGGGTGAGGAAGGTTGAAGAGATTAGGCCGCCCATCACCGTGAGAGCCAGGGGGGCTTGCAGTTCCGCGCCTTCACCGATTCCAATTGCCAGAGGCAATAACCCTAGAATTGTAGTCAAAGAAGTCATCAGTATCGGCCTAAGCCTGGTTTTACTGGCTTCGATTACCGCTTCCAATGGCTCCCAGCCTTCTTTTCTTAAGCCGTTTACAAATTCAATTAATACAATTCCATTGTTGACGGCAATTCCGCCGAGCATGATTATTCCCAGATACACGACTATACTTAATGGCGTGCGGGTTATCAACAAGGAGAAAGCTACTCCAATTAAAGCTAACGGCACCGTAAACATAATCAGTAACGGCTGCCAGAGAGATTCAAATTCCGCGGCCATGATCATGTAGACCAAGATAATGGCTAGTATTAGGGCAAAGGCCAAACTATTGAAAGATTCTTTCATCCGCTGCTGTTCACCGGTTACTTCGACGGTTACGTCTTTGGGTAAATTTTTCCGCAACAGGCCGATAGTTTGGTTGATTTGGGCCACAGCGTCGGTGAGTTTGCGCTTATAAAGATTAGCGGTAAGCAGGACGCTTCTTTGCTGGTCAATCCGCTGAATCTCTGTCGGGCCGACACCTTTGGTAAGATAGGCTACTTCAGAGAGGGGGATGTTCATGCCTAACGGGGATTGGATTAAAAGCCTTCTTAAATTATTTGAGTCATTCCTATCTTCTGGCCTCAGGCGCACGCGGATATCCACGTCTTCCTGTTTAGTTTTTTCCTTAAACTTTGTCGCCACATAGCCTTTTAACGCTATTTGAGTGTTCACCGCGATATCCTTTACCGAGAGGCCATAAAGAGAAGCTTTGTCTTTAAGAATGTGAAGTTTTGTCTCCGGGCTTGGGCTGGGCATGCTGTTTTTTACTCCATAAACCCCGGGCACCTGATTAAGATTACCTTCAATGATGCCAGCAACATCAGTAAGCTTACGTAAATCCGGGCCCTTAATTTCAATAGCAATAGGGTTGCCTTGCTCAACCGCCGAGCCAAAAGAGCTTTCCTGCGCGATATATTCAATCTCCGCTCCCTGAAGATTTTGTTTTTCCAGGCCGGCTTTTAGGTATTGGATCACTTCGTCGGTTGAGCGCCTGATCTTTAACTTGTTAGACTTCTTTTTTAAATTTATCATTAGCTGAGCCTGATGGCTGCCTAATGTTTGCAGGGCTGTTTCTTCGGCGGAGACTCTTTCTTCACCGGAGCCGATATTTACCGTGACATCTTTAGTTTCCGGGAGGGTGTCTAGTAGGGCCTCAATTTTACGCACCACTGAATCCGTTAATTCTAATCTCATTCCCGGAGGCAAATCTACTTTTATAATAAATTGCCGTTGGTCAACTTTAGGCATAAACTGCTGGTTTAAGTTTAAGAGGACAAACATACTGACTATGAATAAAGCCGAAATAAACGCGATAATCAGGCCGGGTTTTTTAAGCAATGAAGCTAGGCGGTTTTTAAACCAAGTTGTAGAAATTTCAGTTGCCCTAGCTACTCTTTCCATGGCCCGGCGGCCGTTTTTTGATTCGCCTCCCAGAGAAGCGAAAACCGGGACCAGTGAAATAGCCACGACAATCGAGGCGATCAGAGAGAAGGAGATGGTAAAAGAAAGCTGTTTAAAAATTTGCCCGGCAATACCTACGACAAAAGCGAAGGGCAAAAATACCGCGATATTAGTTAAGGTTGAGCCCATAATCGCGGGAATCATTTCATTGGCGCCGTCGATAGCCGCGTCTTTTAATTTCTTGCCCAGCTGGCGGAACCTGAAAATATTTTCGATGACAATATTGGCATTGTCCACTACCATACCCACCCCCAGAGCTAAGCCTCCCAGCGACATTATATTCAGGTTGATTCCGGTAAAATACATAAGTATGGCGGTGGCCGTTACGCAAATAGGTATGGCAGTAGTAATAATTAACGCTGATTTCAATTCCCATAAGAAAAAGAAAAGGACTAGGAAGGCTAATATGCCTCCTTGAATTCCCGCGTCGCGCACATTGCGGATCGCTTCTTGAATGTATTGCGATTGATCATAGGTTACTTGTATCTTGATCCCTTTAGGGAGTTTTTCATTGAGCAGTTTTTGAATCTCTTTTTTAATCCCTTTAGCCACGTTAAGCGTATTAGCTCCGGATTGCTTGCGAATGACCACGGAAATGCTTTCTTTGCCATTGTAGCGGGAGATACTTGTTTTTTCCTTAATTCCGTCTTTAACTTGGGCGATATCCCGGAGGAAGACTAACCGGCGGCCTTCTTGTTCTTTTCTGTTTTTTTCTTTTTGAGTTTTAGCATCCTCATCGGGTAATTCTAAGGCGGCGGGCGTGTCTTTGATTTCTTCTATTTTTTGGTATTCCCCCATGGTGCGGATAAGGTATTCATAAAAGCTTTCTTTAATCGTGCCGGCCGGGTAATTAAGGTTGGCTTGGCGCAGGCTGTCTACGACCGAAACGATGGAGATTTGAGAAGCGCGCAAACGCGGTTGGTCAATTTCCACAATGATTTCCCGTTCAGCTCCACCGGTAATCGTTGCCGAGGCAACCCCTTCAATTTTCTCCAGGGAATCTTTGATATATTTTTGGCAGAGCTCGCGTAATTCTAGGGGGGGTAGCGGCCCGGTGACGCTTAAGTTTAAGATCGGCAGGTCAAAAGGGTTATATTTCATGACGATTGGCTCTTGGCATTCCCGGGGCAGTTTTTCTTTAATCAAATCGATTTTTTCGCGCACGTTAAGCGCGGCAAAGTCCATATTCGTGCCCCAGCTGCACTCAACCATAACCAGAGATAAACCTTCTTTAGAGCGGGAAGTTATTCTCTTGACTTTGTTTACCGTGCCGACCGCTTCTTCGATAACTTTGGTGACCAGGCTTTCGATTTCTTCAGGCGCGGCGTTTTCATAAGCCGTGACCACGGTGATTTGCGGATAGGATATGGAAGGAAAGAGCTCTTGCGGAAGGCGCGACCAGGAGATGAATCCTAAAAGGATTATTCCCAAAAAGATCATTACTGTGGTCACTGGCCGGTTTACTGAGAAGCGGGCGATACTCATATATTTTTATTCTTCCTTAAGAATAGTAATTGTTAAAGCCGAGGCTTTTAAATTATCCTTGGAATACATCGCCGCCACTTTTTGGCCGGCTTTTAAGCTGGTAGCTGCCAGGTTATAGGGGTTATCATCTCCGGAATTTCTTTTAGCCACGCGTGTATCTGAAGTAATTAATAGGGTTAACTCACGGATGGGGCTGTTTTTATCTTGATTAACCACGGTGATGCTTTTGATCGGGGATTTGAGGGAGGCCTCGCTGATATCTCCGTAAATTTCTCCGATTATCGCGTAAGGCATGGTTTTACTCTTTTTTTGCTTAAGGCGCTCTTCGGCTTCAGTTTCTCTTTTCGGAGGGGGCATTATTTCTTCGGATTTTTCTATGTAGGTAATTTGCTTAACATCTAAGAAAAGATAGTTGATGCATACCGCGTCATTCTTTAACTTTCTTTCACTGGATTCATCAGGCTCATAAGATGAGACTTCTTCGCAGTAGAGGCGGTCTTTTTCTCCCAGCGCTCCTGAAAGTGAGGCTAGGTTTTTTTCTCCCAGCTCGAGTGTAGAATTTTTAAGTTGGTCTCTTAGAGTTCCGGTTATGATATAACTTAGCCCGTCAGCGCTATGCAAGATTAACAGTTCTTCCGCATTTTGTTTCTCTAGTACAAGCCTGCCGGTGGCTTGCATCATTGGCTCAACCTCTTGACCGCGCGCTCCGGATTGAAGGCACATTCCTGCCAGGAAAACTAAAATAAATAAAATCTTTTTGTTCATTAGATTAATTATACCACAATTTTAAATTTTTTTGGTAAAAAAGATAAGACGGGCTAGAATCAAGGGGACGGTTCTCTTTTTTAAGAGAACCGTCCCCTGTTTTTCTCTGTTTTTACTGTTTTCCGCAGATTTTCCTTGATGCTAATTGATAGTCGCTGTTACATTGTCGGCTAACTGTATAAATCTGTCTAATAGTGAACCTAAATACCAGCCTTGGCTGTTGTGGCGTTCAAATTTGGCATCATATTTGAGCTCGCTATATTTTCCGCTTACTGTCCAGGCGTTATCCACATCTTTTGCCGGGGCGGCAGTCGCGTCAAAAGCATAGTTATTTTCATCATACGCGAGGCTGTTACCAATTGATATCATCTTTCCTGCCACGGCCTCTGATTTTCGTTCCTGGACTAATCCTCCCTCGCTGACGTTAGTTGTCGAGAGTATGGTTTTTTTAGAGTTGCTCAAGAATTTATTTACGCTATTCACCGTTCCCCGGTTACTTTCGGTAGTAGTCACGGTTTTTTCCTTAAGCACAAACCACTGTCCGGCTATATAGGCTATCGCGCTAGAATCGTTCATATCCACAGTTGCAATTTGAGTTTGCCGGCTGATAGTTTTAGTATAACTTAGATCATCAGCAGGTTTAGTTACATCCTTGCCCCAGGTATTGGCGACTGTGGTTACTTTGTCTTGAATTGCCTGCGCGCCCTTCCAAGTGTAGTGGTAATCACTAACTGATTGGCTTGTGCCCTCAAACTCTCCGGTGCCTAGGTAAACCGATGATACTTGGGTGTTTTTAGTCAGGAGCGCCTGGCCATTTTCGATCTTATAGGTTTGCGTGATCTCGTTAATCTCTGTTTTCTTATTGGTTTGAGAATCGAAGCTGTAGGATTCTGTCCAGGGAGTTAATTTGCCTGTCGCGCCGGTCAATTTACCATTGGTGTAGGTATAGTTAACGGTGATATCAGTGTGGCCTACGGCCATCGGCTTTCCATCCGCGCCTTGGTTCAGGTTGTCCACGCTGTCTGTAATTACCCGCTGTGAGTCTACTTTTAGAGTTCCATTTTGCCAGCTCGCTGTGGTTGTCTGTTTTTCTGTGCTAGTGATATCCGATAGAACTTTTCCCGCGCTGTCTGTTTTCGTCACTCTGGTAGTGACAATGATTGTTTCATTACTGTTTAGAGCGTTACCCATCGCGTCAAATTTGACGCGGGCATCCTCCAGGTTATAGCTGCGGGTGGTAAGCACTGTTTCGGCGGCATAGGAATTTATTCCTATTCCTAACAGCCCTATTGCCATCACTGCTATCCATACTGCGTATATTCTTTTCATCTTACTACCTCCTTTGGTTTATCTGTTGCGTTAAATTTTATTATACTTTATCGCCATTGCTGGCAGCTTGATTAGAAAATTGTGTTCTTATTACCGCGTTTTCACCTTCTTCTGATTCGAAAGGAGCTTGATATTCCTCATAATTTTTACTTTTGGTTGTGCTATTTTTGAATGGTTTGCCTACTTTGATTTCGTAGGTTTCCTTAATATCGTCAATAGAATACTTTCCATACCAACCGCGTTGACTGGTATATTCCCATCCTGAGGCTTTACCTGATCCGGACGCGCTGTCTAAATTACCATTAGCCTTATAGATATAATTGGTATCAATATTCTGAACGCTTTTGTGTTCATTATTTGGATCAAGCGCCGGATAAGTTGTTTCCAGATGCTCATGGCTGGTTATCTGCCGTGGTAAATTATTTCTTAACTCATTTTCATAATCAGTAGTGAGGTTCTCTATCCGCTGAATTTGATTTTCGTTAATTTCACCCCCGGAGTAATAGATGGTTCGCCCGCCGCTGTTTTTTTCCAGAAGCTCACCGTTGATGGCATCTAATTCTTTAGTGGCTTCACCGGAATATTTATTTTTGCTCTTTAATGTCGGTTCATTCACCTGGCTTTTATCCACCTCTACAATTTTCTTAGTATTAGCATCTTCATACGAGAAAGTGGCATTTCCCCGGGCGTCAGTATTTTTGGTGAGGTTACGGCCTTCTTTATCTTTATATTCATACCAGGCTTCATTTCCGTCAAATTTTGTACGCGCTGTGGCGCCGGTTAATTTATTATTTTCGTAATGATATTTTGTATTTGTTTCTTCTGTTTTTGAGGAGTCATCAGCATTTTTAACTTGAGTGTTAATTGTGGATTCTAATAATTGGTCAGGGTCTTGGTCTTTGACATCTTTGCCAAATTTTGCTCCGATTTCTTTATACTTAAATTCCGCTGTGCTGATGAACGTGGATATTGAGCCGTCAACCTGGGTTTGTTTTTTCTCTTCGTGGTAGCCGGCCATCTGGTTTTTACCGTTATAGCTAATATTCGACCGCGTTAAATAATAAGCTAAGCCGTCTTCTCCGATGCCTATTTCTTCATAAGAAGAGGGGTTATCATTATTGCTTTCGTATTTCATATTGCTGCGGGTGAAAGAGAGCGTATAGGGATTTTCGCCAGCGTTGGCCACAGTGACGGATTCAGAGATGGCGGTGGGCACTTTACCAGCGTAACTTTGCGCTTTCCAGGAGGAGAATTTTTTGTTTCCAGCGGAGTCGGTTTCGGTCATCGTGTATTGCGCGATATTTCTGTTGGCGTTGGTATCTTTTCCGGCGTAATGGACGGAGTCAGAGGTATAGGAGCCCTGCCACTGAATTTGGCTTTTGTTTCCGAAGGCATCGGTTAAATTGGCGTCATAACTGGCCATCAGCCCCTTTTTATTATTTTTTATATTATAAGTATTTTTCATTTTCACGTTTCCTAATTCATCGGTTACTCTTTCATTATCAATTCTCAAAATCTGGTCACCAAGCATAAATACTTTTTTTCCGTCAGTAGATGGGATGTACTGATTAAGCCCAACCATGCGCTGGCGCTGCTGGGCAGCTTGAGCATGGGCATTTTCAGCGCTCTGATCGAGGGAGCCCTTATCTATGGCAATATTATCATAAGTTTTTTGCGTGGCTACGGAGCCGTGATAGTAAAGTTCTACTTGTTGGTTGCCTTTATTAATCGCCTCCTGGGCCCGCCAGTTGTTTTGAATAAAATTAGGCACGGTATAACCCCCTTGGATTACTCCGTCAATGTGTTTTTCATACGCGGGTTGCGCCATCCAGGGCTGGGCCGCCCATAATATAGGTAAGGCAGAAAAGAGGGTAGTTACGATTACTATGACTTTTACCATGTTTTGAGTGATTTGTAACGTGTCATTGCGAGGAGCGCGAAGCGCGACGAAGCAATCTCGGTTTTGAGATTGCTTCGCGACCTTCGGTCGCTCGCAATGACAATTCATTTCTATTATTTTATTTTTTGTCATAGGTATTGTGAAAATAAAAAAACCGGATCGCCAAATTATGTTCCTTAATTCGGCAACCCGGTTTTCGAATAGTTGTCAGTTGTCTGTTTTCAATTGTCGGACAAGCATCTGAAAACTGACAACAGAAAACTGGAAACTAACTTAACGAACCGTGGCTTTCTCCCCGCGAGTCGCGGAGGGCTTTTCGGTAAGGATATCTTAAAACTAATTTTTCGTAAAGAGCGATTTGTTGCTTACAGCCTAAGTTTAACCTCTAGAAGGCTAGCTTTCAAGTACTTAAACCCCTTTTTTGGAAGCGCTTTCAAAAGCTTAGCCTATTAAATTATCCCTACTTTATTAAAGTATTTAAAAACGAGCTAAAAAAATAACAACCTTTAATATATATAACATACTTGAGAATAGATTTCAAGCCAACCAATCTAAATTTTGTTTGAGTTAACAGATGGTGAGCCAGGGTGACAGTCACAAAAAGCGTGACAGTCACCCTGAGACGGTGATGGGAAAAAGTCAATAAGGTGCAGTAAGGTGACTGTCACGCTTTTTGTGACTGTCACCTTACTGACTTTTATATTTCTAAATTTTGTTTGAGTTAACACTAAAACCAGGGTAAAACAAGGGGACGGTACTCGTAAGAGAACCGTCCCCGGGATTTACGTCCCCGTGTTTTCTGCTTTTACATCTCAATCCCGTATCCGCAGGCTTTTTTGAGGTTGGCGATGGAAATGTTGTAATTGGCTAAAGCTTGAATATATTTAGATTGAGATTCAGAAAAATTGTAAAGCATCTCCATTACCGCGGAAAAATTAATTTCCCCGACCATGGCTCGGATTTTGCCCACATTAATTTCCTGTCGGCGGTATTGCATTTCTGTTTCCGTGGTATCTAAAAGCGAAAGATTCTTTCGATAATTTAAATACGCGTCCTTAACTTCAAAAACTATGGTTTTAATCGTTTCCTGCGAATCGCTTAAGGAGCGGTGTAATTCAATTTCAGCTTTTTTTCTGTCCGCCAGGCGGCCAAAATTATCCAGCAGGTTAAACTCGAGGTTCGCGCTGTTATTTTTGGTGGCCGAAGCCTGCCCAAAGCGCGGCTGGGCGGCGTCTGAGATATAACTGCCGCTAGCAGTGCTGGCGCCGAAAGGTTTGCTGACCTTAATGCCGGCATACCAATTGTTGGATACCTGCATTGGTTCGTTGATATAAGCGCCCCGGTAGTATCCGTAGGAACTGATGAAGTCCACGGCAAAATTGCTTTTTTCATTTTCTATCTTTTTCCCGTAGGCGTTAAATTTTTCCATGAGCCGGCTAAGCGGAAGCTCGGGGCGGTATTTTAGCGCCATCTCCAGGCTTTTATCTAAACTAATTTCTTTGAGCTTTACTTCTAATTTGCCCCCTTTCATCTGAGGCGCTTCTTCAGTATTAAGCGCTTGTTTGAAAGAGAGTTCAGCCATAGATACCTCTTGCTTAATGTTTTCGATATTAAATTGAATTTGTTTAAACCAATTCTTCGCGCCGGTAAGTTCAAGCGGGATAAGCATGCCAATGTCGTATAATTTTGTAATCTTATCCAGCATATCCTTGGTTTCTGTCGCCAGGCTTTCTTTTTGCTCCAGGTGTAGTTTCGCGGCGAGCAGGTTATAGTAAGCCACTTCGGTTTTATGGATTACGTCTAATTTTAGCCGGCTATAATTAGCTTCAGTAATTTTTAAGTTCACCTTTACTTGATTAAAAGTATCCCTAAGCCTGCCGCTGTAAAAAATAGGCTGCTGCATTGAAGCTTTGATTTCACTTTCTTTAAATTTGAGGTCGTAAACTTCTCCCGTGCCATCGTAGAGCTGGAATTTAAGCCCCGGGAAAAAATTTCTGTTTGCTTCCAAAAATTTAATCTGGGCAAGCTCGATCTCCTCTTTAGCAAGTTGAGCCGGTTTATTGTTTTCTAAAGCTATTTGAAAATATTGATTCAGTTCCGCCGGAATATTTCGCGTGAGTTTAAGAATTTCGGGTGGAAGCGGCGCGGGCGAAAGTTTGATGGGCTCAAGCGTAATGGCAGGCGCTTCTTTTTTCAGCGGAACAGGTAAAAGTTGTTTGGGCTTGAGCGTCCCGCCGGGTTTATCTTTTTTGACGAAGTTTACCGGCAGGGTTATTTCTAATTCCTTCTTGGGTAGATTGTTAGGTAAGGGGTATGGCCCAGCTTTCTGGATCGCGGCTAAGACTAAGTTATCCAAAATAGGGTATCCGGATGATTGGGTGATCTGGGGATTTTTCGCGTTGCCATTTGTTTCAAGAATGAAACATATCTTAACCAGCCCCTCCCAATTTTTCATAATCGCTTCGGGTGGATAAATAAGGTATGGATTTATGCGTTGTTGAATAATACCCAGGTATTCTGGTGGAATAGGTAGAGTTTGCGCGAAAGCAGTAGGAGGGATTAAAAGTAAGCTGATAATTATGAATAAAACCAATCTATTTTTTTTCATATCTGTATCAAACCCGTATGATATGGTTTGTGAGATGAGTATATTGTATAAAATCTGAAATGTCAAGGGAAATTATTTTTTGATACGGTCTGATACTGTTATTAAAGAAAAGGTGACAGTCACCTTTTCTATTTCTAGGGTGACAGTCACTCTATTGACCCCTTTTGCAAAAAGCGTGACAATCACCCTATTTCTATTTGATAGTTAAAGTGACTGTCACGCCTTTTGTGACTGTCACTTTAACTAATTTTTAACTCCAAGCCCTTGACATTAGGGAGATTTGACAGTATATTTACTATATGAACTGTAAATTCTGTCAAAAAGAATTTCAGCCTTCTAAATATAAGCCCTGTCAAGAGATTTGTAGTAATAAAGAATGCCAGGCCAAGAGGTTACATCAAAATATGCGGGATTGGAGGCTAAAAAACCCCGATTATTTTAAGCATTTTGATAAGATTTCAATTTGGGCTAAAGATAGGCAGGAGTATTGCAAAAAATGGAGAATAACGCATAAAGAACAGATTACGCTGTATGTAAAACTACATAAAATTGAGCGGCGTAACTATATGCGGGAGTATATGCGTAAATATCGTCAATCCCCGATTGTTAACCAAAGCAAAATCTAGTTTTATGGCTTGACAAGCACCATCCCCATGATTATACTTTGGGTAGGAATAGATTTTTTTATGGAGCATTATTAAGTAGTTTAACAAAGTATTTTCTCATTAATCGAAAAGGCAAATCCGTCGTAAGGCGGAGACGCAAAGCCACGGATCGAAGTAGTTCTCTGTTTTCAGTTGTCAGATTATATATCTGCCGACGGAAAACTGAAAACTGAAACGATAGCCGGGTTACCGAAATTAAAGGTAACTCGGCTTTTTTATTTGATGACATCAGTGTCATTGCGAGGAGTCCGCCATTGGTTCAGTGGCGGACGACGAAGCAATCTAAAATCAGTAAAAATATGCTTAGTAAATGGCGAGATTACTTATGGGTTAAAATCCTAGCGCTGACCATGGCTGGCATTTTTGGCTTTTCAGAAGTCACCTGGGCAGCCAGGCAGGATTATACCTTCTCCGTACCGCAAACAGACCAAACCACAGGCATACCGGCATCAGCCGCGCCAACCAGCTTTCTCGATGAACTATATCAAGCAATTACCTCATTTATCACACCTAAGGCTTTTGCCGCGGAAATAATGGCAATTGGAGAGAGTAATCACTACAATATGCCTGCTAATACCCCAAGTTATAAGAAAATTAACCTTAGTGATACGGATGATACGGATAAAAAACTAACAAATGATGCGCCAAGTCTTATTATTCCTGAAACCTTCAATATCGAACAGAATTTACCACCTGAAGATGTAAATAAAGATATACCTTCCACATTACCTAGTATTACTTACCGCCAGTTTACAATTCTTAAGCAAGAACTTCAGAATGGCGATGATGATACGGTTATCCAGCCAAATGATACGGATTTAGATAACTTAATCACAAAAGGGCAACAAATTCAGCTGGAAAATGGATTAATTCTGAAGGCCCAAGGTGAATATCAATTATTGTCCAATCACGGTGAGCTTGCTTTACCTGATGGCGCGCTTTTTGCCGAGAAAGATAACCCCAATAATATTTGGAAATATACAGCTAAAGATGGATTCCAGATGTTTACCGGCAGTTACATCTTAGGAGTGGGAGAAAAAGTTGTTGTAGATGGTAAGGCTGGCCAGGCAAAGGTGGAATTGGCCGCGACTCAAGATTATAAGGTTAATATTCAGGATGGGGTAAGTTCTTATCCTGATGGAGCGCTATTTACGGAAAAAAACAGCTCGACTGACATTTGGACAGTGAAAGACAATGTTTTTATTAAGATTAACAATAATGCTGATGCTCAACACTTGGAATCGTCTGTTAGTGTCATTGCGAGCCCCGCCACCGAAGGTGGCGAGGCGAAGCAATCTCATAAAGGGATTGCTTCGTCGTCCCTACCGATTGAAAGCGAACATCGAGAACTCCTCGCAATGACACAAGTATCTATAGATAATACAGCCATATTAGAAGAGATTGATAGCATATTAGGTAATGTTAGCCCGGAGTTAAAGAATGGTGTGGTTAATCTTTTGGATGGCCTTACCCCCAAGTCAGCAGAGAATCTTTTAGTGATCTTACCGCAATTGCCGCGGGAGGTCGCTGTTTCACTGGCTACGGAGTTGATTAATTTAGGCCCGCAATTAGCAGAGCAAGTGATAAGTATTATCACGCAATTAAACGATATCAATAGTATCATCAGCTTAATGAAACATTCTGGTGTTGATGATACAGTTAATCTTATAAGTTTAATGTCCAAACTAGATGAGCAATCTGCAAAAGAGATAGTCAGCTGTTTAGCTAGTAAATCTGTTGACGCGCAGGAATTCGTGGAAGTTTTAAAGGCACAAGAGATTAAAGGATTAAGCGCGGATGAGCTTCGGGAAATAATCTTTGATATATTGAAAAAATTAAAAGAGAGTAAGATCAAGCCGGATAATGAAAAAATGGGCTCTCTTTATGGGTTTGACCCGGAGTATCTGCTGAATATTTTGGAAGGTGTGGATATTCCGCCGCTGGCCGCGATGCCAGTTAGAGCGAACAGTCAAGCTCAACAGCAGGTTAGCCAGGATAGGGCAAATGGCGTACTTAGCAGTCAGAAAGATGAACTAAATTATGCAGGTATAGGAAATCTATTAGTAAGTTCAGTTATAGATTTACAAGATCAATGGCAGCAGCCAGCTTCTCATGGCCCTCCAAAGGCGGCTCCCATTGACAATTCTTCTACCGCGGCCCCTGCTCAGATAGAGTCCGCTCCTTCCATGTCCGGAGAACCACAAAATATTCAGCAAAACGCTCCAGCAGACGCGCCGACGTATTCCAACCAACCAGATCAAGTACAAATACCTACACAAATAGATAATGATACGGTTCAGAATAAAGCTCCGCCGGTTTATTCCATCAATTGCGCGGTTTATGCTTTGTCAGTACTCCTTCCAAATGTCCAATCTCAAGAAATAGCCCAAAAGTTAGCCCAATATACCCAAGATAACCAGACTTCATTGTCTGGAATCCAGCAAATAGCCCGTGAATACGGCTTAGATGCCACAGCTGTCCAGGGATTAACCTATGATTTGATTAAGGCAGGTGATATTGTTCACCTTAACATAGGCACTGGCCACTACGTGGTGGTGGATGGGATCAATACTGACACCGTATCATATTGGGATAATGGTTTGCTCAAAACCGTATCAAGCGGGGATTTCAAAGTCTTGATGAGCGGGTACGGAGTAGTGACTGTGCCAGGTACCGCGCAGGTTATGAGCAAGGAAGCAGCGGTAAAGGTAATGGGGGCAGAAGAAACAACCGAAACACTCAACGCCGCAATCGAGTCGTTAAAGGCGCAATTACCGGAATTAAATGCGCAATTGGCAGAGCTTAATAAATCTTTACAAGCGCGTAAAGATGCTGTGGAAGTTCGGCGACAAGCGAGGATAAAAAGTATAAATGAACAATATGCTGGTTTGCTTAAGGCGAATCCCGGCAAAGAAGCTGAGTATGGCGTAGAAGGAACACTACGTAAGTACGCTCTTAATGAAGCCAATAATTATTATAAACAAGAAGTTGCTAATGAAGAATATAAGAACACAGCGGTGGATAATCAAATAAAAAATGTTGTAAACCAAATCACGGCGTTAACCAAGCAGTTAAGTATAGTTTTAGATCCACAGCCAGAAATAGTTAACGGCGCCTCGAAAGATTTAACAACTTTATTGAAAGATCTGGGCTTGGATAATAACGAAGGAGAAAAAAATTATTTTCGTAATCTAGCTATTCTGAACTCGTTGAATTTAGGAGGCACAAACGGCATGAACGCGCCGGGAGTGTATTCTAAGAACGAAGGAGAAACAGATGTGGTGTTTATAGCTCGGCTTAAAGTTCAAATACTAAAAGACGCCGCGGAGTTTAACCTTAAGTTTGAGCAGTTTTCCAAAGATTACGGCCTTACTTTTGAGCCAGTGCTTGGTTTTTGGTATTTAAAAATTCAACCTAAAGAAGATCCCACAGGTGAGAATAAACCATCTTACACCAGCCCGGCAGTAGAGGCTTTTAAGGCGAACTCGGCGCTCTTAGATAAAATCCTGTTAGATTTAGGCATTTCCGTCCCGGAGTTGACGAAAAGTAAGGATGGGATTTACCAAGGATTAAGTAATGAGGATCTTGAGAAGAAGTGCCAGGAGTTTAATGAAAAATTCGTCAAGTTTATGAGTGACTGGGGAATTCAGCTGGGCGCGGACGGTAAATATACCACTGCCAAGGTTGATTTGACTAAAGTCAGCGCTGGAAATATTGATTTAACTCTCTACCCCAACATCGCTGCCTATATCAACACCACCCAGTCCCTCTGGGCGAAACTAGTTACCGACCTTGGCCTTAAGGGCGACGCTAACCCTGGCAAAGTTGCTGATCCCAAAGAGTTCTCCGGCGACCTCAAGGCATTAGAGGATCTGTGCAAGAGCTACAATACAGCAGTAAATGACTTCATCACCAAATACACCGATTTCAAAGACAACAAATACACCCTTAAGCCCGGAGTGCAAGTACTCAATACCGACGATATCTTAAAGAACCTTGATAAAACTCTCTACCCAAACATCTATGAATACCTTACCACCACCCAGAAAACCTGGGAGCAGATTACTAAAGATTTAGGCTTTACCGGCGATCCCACTCCAGGCAAAGTTGCTGATCCCTTAAAAGTAGCCGGCACCCCCGCGGAACTAGACGCTGCCTGCCTGGCCTTTAAGACGGCCATGAATACTTTTGTAGCTAAATATTTAGAAATTAAAGATGGCAAGTATACGCTCAAAGCCAGCATTACTCTTGTCGACGCGCAGGAAGTATTAAAAATGCTCGACGTTACCCTCTACCCCAACATCGCTGCCTATATCAACACCACCCAGTCCCTCTGGGCGAAACTAGTTACCGACCTTGGCCTTAAGGGCGACGCTAACCCTGGCAAAGTTGCTGATCCCAAAGAGTTCTCCGGCGACCTCAAGGCATTAGAGGATCTGTGCAAGAGCTACAATACAGCAGTAAATGACTTCATCACCAAATACACCGATTTCAAAGACAACAAATACACCCTTAAGCCCGGAGTGCAAGTACTCAATACCGACGATATCTTAAAGAACCTTGATAAAACTCTCTACCCAAACATCTATGAATACCTTACCACCACCCAGAAAACCTGGGAGCAGATTACTAAAGATTTAGGCTTTACCGGCGATCCCACTCCAGGCAAAGTTGCTGATCCCTTAAAAGTAGCCGGCACCCCCGCGGAACTAGACGCTGCCTGCCTGGCCTTTAAGACGGCCATGAATACTTTTGTAGCTAAATATTTAGAAATTAAAGATGGCAAGTATACGCTCAAAGCCAGCATTACTCTTGTCGACGCGCAGGAAGTATTAAAGTTGGTTGATGCCGCCGTTTATCCTAACATCGCCAAATATTTCAGTACCATCAAAGCCAATTGGGACGCTATGGTGAAGGATTTGAATTTAACCGGCTCTCCCTCTCCCGCGACGCCTGAGGAATTTACAGGCAAGATAGAGGATTTAGAAAAATTATGTTTAGATTTCAATACTCAATATGACGCTATGATTTTGAAATGGCAGATAGAGTATGATACTGTAACCAAGAAATGGGTTAAGAAAGTAGGCGGTGAAGACGGAACAAGCTACTATGATCCATTTGGCAATCTTATAAATTATACTGATTCATTTCAGAATGATGTGGCTGCTATTTCGAAATTGGCTGAAAAGATCAGTTCAGGAATTGGGAAGATTTTTCCGCAGGCTAAGACCTTTAATAAGGAGCTTGATGATTTGACTAAGTCGGTGATAAATCTCGACGCCAGCTTGGTGAAAACCTATCCTGAGACCGCTTACAGCAAGGATGCCAACGTTATCTTTTCCCAACAGCAGGATATTGAGTCGGGATTCCAGAAGCATTTCCCCGAGGCGAACAAGGAATATCAGGTTTTTAAGGTTGACCTGGCGAATCTTACCCAGTCGGTGATAAATCTCGACGCCAGCTTGGTGAAAACCTATCCTGAGACCGCTTACAGCAAGGATGCCAACGTTATCTTTTCCCAACAGCAGGATATTGAGTCGGGATTCCAGAAGCATTTCCCCGAGGCGAACAAGGAATATCAGGTTTTTAAGGTTGACCTGGCGAATCTTACCCAGTCGGTGATAAATCTCGACGCCAGCTTGGTGAAAACCTATCCTGAGACCGCTTACAGCAAGGATGCCAACGTTATCTTTTCCCAACAGCAGGATATTGAGTCGGGATTCCAGAAGCATTTCCCCGAGGCGAACAAGGAATATCGGGCTTTTAAGGTTGACCTGGCGAATCTTACCCAGTCGGTGGTAAATCTCGACGCCAGCTTGGTGAAAACCTATCCTGAAACCGCTTACAGCAAGGATGCCAATTTAATCTTTGGCCTGGCGCAGGATATTGAGGCGGGCCTAAATAAATTTAACCCGCTGAATGCGGCAGTAAGCGGCCTGACCAGCCTGGCGCGGGAAATTAATATTGAGTTTGAATATCGCCTCATGAATTCGCAAACGGAGTTTAACCGCAGGCTAACGGAATTATTTGAGATCTCCGTCCGGATCCAGGCCGCGATTAATACTTTAGTGAACAAGCCGCAGCTGCCGGCAAGCGCAAAAGAAGACGGCGCGCTCGCCGTCGATGCAATCACGAAAAATTCCTATAAATGGGATGCCGCCAGTAAAATGTGGAAGCTGGAAACTGGGGAGTTGTTAACTTTGCAGGGGAATGAGTTAAAGAGAGTAAATTATAATGAAGGTAAATTTGTAGGTTATTCATATAAAAAAGATGAGGCTATTCGTGTGGGGTCAGCTTGGTTGGTGATGGCCAGTGATATCATTATAGGTGAAGATTCTATACAACTGCCTGACGGCGCGACGTATATCACCTATAAAGACGGCCAAGAAGAGAAGGGATATTTGAAAGACGCGACCCTGCGCGCAGATGGCGGCGCTATTATACTTAACGGTATTGTTTATAAGGGCGACGTAGCATACACCAGTCCAACCGGCGGGGAAGGCGACGAGCCGAAAACTAAATTTGCGCCGTCAGGGGAGATTATTGCCAGCAATGCCACCGGCACCGAGCTACTTTTCCACATTGATCCGGCCAAGGGGTATAAGGGGATAGAAATCGTTAATAACCAGCTCCTGCCGTTTGCGTTGGGCGCGCATTATAATGTGGCGAATAACGTGAAGATTAAATTTGGAGATGCGCTGTATACAGCGATAAAGGGTGTTACACTGGATGTGACGGGAGAAGGGTTTAAGTGGGGAGGAGATTACTCAAGTACGTTTAGTAAGGGCAAAGAGCTTCAGTTAAATGACGGCACAGTCCTAATCGCCAACGCTGAGTATACGCTAACCTATACCGCAGGAAAAGAAATCTGGCCCGCTGGATCAGAGTTTACCCAAAAAGATACTACGAATATCTGGATAATCGGGGATAACGGGTTCCAGATGTACAGCGGGACAATAATTTTAGCCAAGGGCAAAGAGCTTCAGTTAAATGACGGCACAGTCCTAATCGCCAACGCTGAGTATACGCTAACCTATACCGCAGGAAAAGAAATCTGGCCCGCTGGATCAGAGTTTACCCAAAAAGATACTACGAATATCTGGATAATCGGGGATAACGGGTTCCAGATGTACAGCGGGACAATAAT
>Ga0247841_10001262_pt1 | contig 58816 bp, 51 predicted proteins | sample LaCruzMarch2015__2_FD_192410 | JGI IMG/M metagenome (GOLD analysis project Ga0247841, IMG submission 192410) | Freshwater microbial communities from meromictic Lake La Cruz, Castile-La Mancha, Spain - LaCruzMarch2015_18m | ecosystem: Environmental > Aquatic > Freshwater > Lake | place: Spain...
TGGAACGGGTGTTCCAGGAGCGCGGCACGCCGCTACGGATCAAGATGGAGCTGGGCAGCAACGAGGCCATCAAGCAGGCCGTGGCGGGCGGTCTGGGTCTGGCCATGCTCTCGCGCAGCACGCTCGATCTGGGTCCCAGCCAGAGCGGGCTGGCCGAACTGGACGTGGAGGGCTTTCCCATCGTACGCGCCTGGTACGTGGTGCGGCCCAAGGGCAAACAGCGCTCGGTGGTGGCCGCCACCTTCCTGGAGTTCTTGCGCGGGCATGTGCAGATCTTCGTCAGCGGCCAGTATCATGGGCCCGGGAATTGAGTTTCGGCCTTGGGTCATGGTCCCGGCCATGGGCCCGCGGGCCTCGATCATCGTTCCGGCCGGAACCGGGCAAACGCCCGGGCACTGGGGTGCGGCGCTCCCAGCGGACCGGCGGACTTGACGTGATGCCGGGTTCGGGCTAAGCCTATAGCGACGGCGGAACAACTTCAGCAGGGGGAATCTCCGATGGCCCTTCATCATGCGCGCGTCGCCGCACTCGGCATCCTGTCCTTCCTTGGCCTGAGCGCGGGCGCCGAGGCGAGCTATAGCGAAACCTGGAACGACCCCGGGGCGGGCGCGAACCGCTGGTACTACTTCCAGGCGGGCGCACCCGACAACGGGGACGTCCCTCTGGCGTGGACGGCAAGCGGCGGTGTCGACCCGGCACCGAGCGGCTTTGTCAGCGCGGACCTTGGCGCCGCGACGACCTGGACGCCCACCGGGGCGGGAAACTACTTCCTCGCGTATACCTACCGGTCGCACCACCCGCTCGACCTCACCCTTGCCCCCTGGGCTGAGATCGCACTCAAGGACGGCGGGGGCCTGGACCTCGGCGGCGGCACCCTGCGCTTCTGGATCGGGGACTTCGACGACCCAAACGGCCCGAACCCGCCAGCCGCGACCTACTCGTTTTTCTATCTCGACCTGCCCCTGGCCTACGGGACCGCGGGGTGGGTCACGAACAGCATCGACACCACCGCCTATTCCTGGGTCCAGTTCGCGAACCAGAATGGCCGCCCGGTCGGGGACCTGCTCAGCGATCCGCAGCAGTGGGGCATTGGGCTCTTCGGCGCGACCAATACCCCCGGCGGCACCCTGGCCCTGGACAATTTCATACCCTCCCCCGCCCCGCTCGCCCTGATCGCACTGGGGCTCGCCGGTCTCGGCTGGACCCGGCGCCGCGATCCGCTCGCGCCCACCGCCGCCGCCTAGCGGCTTTCCCGGCGGCGCGGGTGCTTGCGCTCGCGACGCCTGGTGGGGCGAGACGCGCGGCTGAGGTGGCGCTGACCTGGCCATCCTCGTCGGCACCCAGACCGGCACGCGCGCCCCTGTTTCCCCGTCAGAAGGGACCGCAGGCGGCTTTTCCGTCAATCTGTTAGTCTCTGTAAAGATCGGCAGCACGATCGGCAGAGCGCAATGTTCCTTGACCCTTCCGCAATGGAGCCCATGCTCCCCGGCCGCGACGGCGACCTGGGGGACCTGGCCGATCTCGCCTTGGACCTGGTTTCCGAGTCCGCCCAGGCCGCCGGGCGGCTGCACCCGCTCACCGAGGCGACGCTGCGCGACCTGCTGCGCACCATCAACAGCTACTACTCCAACCTGATCGAGGGCCATCGCACCCACCCCATCGACATCGAGCGGGCCATGCGCGCCGACTATGCCGCGGAGCCCGCCCGGCGCGCGCTGCTGGCGGAAGGGCTCCTGGTCTGCGACAGCGCCAAGGGACCGGTGCGCCTGGGGCTGCCGATGGCGGCGGTGCCCTATCTGTTTCCGGGGGTGTTTCCGGCGGAGGGCTGACCGTAACGGTCGCGCAGCGACGCTGTGGGAGCGGCTTCAGCCGCGACGAGACCTCGCGGGTGACCCGAGCGTCGCGGGTCACCGCGCCCTTGGGTCGCGGCTAACGGCCATGAGCCTAAATCCGGCAATTGCTCTCACAAAGACACAAAGAACACAAAGAAGAACGGATCATTGAATCCGGTGGGCAAATCACCGCCCAGGTGATCTCCGCGACCGACATATCGCTTTGAAATTCTTTGTGATCTTTGTGTCTCTGTGAGAGAACTGCTCTTTCCAGGATGAGGGGTTGTCCGTCACCCCGGGACCTGAAAGTTCCTTGTGGGAGCGGCCTGCGGCCGCGATGCGGCGCCGCGGCGAACGCCGATGCCGCGCTGCTCACGCGACCCGTCGCGGCTGAAGCCGCTCCCACAGCGTCGCTGCGCGACTTTCACGGCTGCCACCGGGGGCTTTCGTGTTCAGACCCGTCGGTTGGGCCGATGAAGGAGGCCCGACAGTGCGCGGGTTACGCGCGATTCCTTGTTGGGCTTCGTTCCTCAGCCCAACCTACGGTCCTGGTTCGGACGCGAGTGGCTCTCCAAGACTCGGCTGCCTAGTCCGGCCAAGACCGACCCGCCGGCTGTCCCGAGGAGCAACCCGAGGACCAAGCCCCCGAACGTTTGGTCGAGTCTGAGCCAAGCGAGGTAGACACCGCCGAAGAGTGCGCCGACAAGCGCGCCGACAAGCGCGCCGGCCGGCACCGACCAAGGGGCTTCCCGGCGAAACTCGACCCAGGACCAATAGATCCGCTCCATCGGCTCGATGTGCTGTGAACTCCTGGCGGGAGAAAAGACCAGGTCCGCAAGAGTTCCGAACCCGGCACAGGCGATCACCACCCCGATCCAGTCCGGCGACTTCCCAACCGGCAGCCATTGCGCGAGACCGATCGACCCGACGAAGCCAAGGCCGACGATCACGCAAAACAGCGCCACAACCGCCACCCACACCGCCGTCAGCCCCCACCGTCTCCCCCAATCCGGCTGCAAGTCCTCGATCCGAAAGACGCTGAGCCCATGTCGCCGCATCTACCCGGCGAGCCAGACCAGATAACCCCGGGGCTGCGCCTGCGACCAGCGCGCCCCGTCCGGCGGCTTGCGGGTGAAGACCCGCTCCAGGTAGGCGGCGAAGAGCGCGTCGCGGCGCCCCGCCGCACCGTCCGCGCCGGGCGCTGATCCGGGATCGGACGCGGTGCCCGCGCCTGCCCCGGGCGACGACTCGGCGAGGATGGCCGCGCAGGTCAGCCCCTCGTAGGTCAGGCTCATGACATTGAGCATCAGCGGGGTCTCGGCGAGCCCGGCGAGTTCCCGGTCGGCGGCGAGCGCCTGGCGCAGCCCGGCGAGCGCGGGACCCGCGTCGCGCAGATAGCGCTCGATCTGGCCGCGGTCGAGCGGCAGGATCGCCAGCGCCCCGCGGAGTTTGAGCGCCGGCAGCGCCCGGTATTCCCGGCTGCGGCAGCAGACCGCGATCGGGGTCAGCCCATGGGCGGCGCGAAAGGCGTCGATGGCCGCGGCGCAGTCGGCGCGGCACTCGGCGCGCACCTCGTCCAGGCCGTCGAGCAGCGGCAGTACCCGGTCGCGCGCGACCCAGTCGGCGCCGATCTTGCGGGGGATCTCGTGCCAGCGCCACAGTTCCTCGGCGAGCCAGGCGTCGAGCGGCAGGCGGGACAGGGCCCAGGTGGAGAGGTTGAGGACCACCGGCACCGGGTGGGCCTGATCCGACCCGGGGTCCGACCCAGGGGTCCGAACCGGCATCCGACTCCGCGCGCGCGAGGAGGGCACGCGCCAGCGTCAGCAGCTCCACGGACTTGCCCGCGCCCGGCTCGCCCAGGGTCAGGAGTGCACCGCCGACCTGGTCGAAGACCTCCGCGGTCGGGGTCTCGGGCGGCAGGGGGCGCGGACCCTCGCCCGGGCGCTCCAGGTCGCGTCCCCAGGGGACGGGCACCGCGCCCGGCTCGCTCCGGCGCCCCAGCGCGATCAGGACCTGGGCGTAGAGCGAGCCCGCGAGCCGCTCCTCGACCTCCTGGGCACAGCGGCGGCGCAGGATCGCAAGCCCCCGGCGCTCCTCCGCCAGGGCGCGCTGGATCTGCGCCGCATCGTTGGCGGGGCCGGGGCGGGCGATCGTCGCGAGTAAGGTCATCAGCGCAAGGGCGATCTGAATCGCCGAATCCAGGCTTTGCGCCTGGTCGCCGTGGGCATCGAGCCAGACCATGAAGGGCGGTGCCCACCAGAAGGACGACACGAAGGCCGTTGCCAGCGCCGCGACCAGGACCCACCGCCAGGAAGAGAGATCGCGCATCGTCCGCTCCGCCGATCAAGGGTGGGCCGATTGTAGCAAGCGGGGAAGGGTTACCGGTGAATTCTTGAGCACGCAGAATGCGTATCGGGGACCGGCCAGGGTTTCGTACGCTTCTTGCGATCACACAAGAAACCCGGCTGGTCGGTCACGGCCATGGAAGGTCGTTCTGCCACCCCGGGAGATGAAAATCCCCCGTGGGAGCGGCCGGAGGCCGTTCCCAGGCCTTGGTCATAGCTCCGGCCGCCCGGGCGGCGGTTGGCGCCCCGCTGTAGGTCGGCCTTCAGGCCGACCGGGGGCGCCGCGGTCGGCCTGAAGGCCGACCTACAAACCGGTGGCCGGAGTGATGATCAAGGCCGCTGGTCCGCGCTGCGGACTGGTCATAGCTCCGGCCGCCCGGGCGGCGGTTGGCGCCCGCTGTAGGTCGGCCTTCAGGCCGACCGGGGGCGCCGCGGTCGGCCTGAAGGCCGACCTGCGGGCCGGTGGCCGGAATGATGATCAAGGCCGCTGGTTCGCGCAGCGGACCCTACAGCGCGGGCGAGCGCAGGCGCAGGCCATCGCGCAAATTCAGACCGAGCAGCGTGATGTTGACGGCGCCCGCGATCAGTTCGAGCCCCTGGACGGTATAGAAGGCGCCGTCGAACGCGCCCGACTGGGCCTTGAAGGACAGAAAGAGCGCGCTCGGGACCAGGATCAGCAGCCCGTTGGCGGCAATGAAGGGCATACGTCGGCGCTTGCGCGCGATCAGTGCCCCGGTGCGCTTGCGCCCGAGCGCGAAGCCGGACCCGCCGACCGCCGCCAGCGCCGGGATCAGGAGCAAAAAGCCCCAAGGGATGGCGGTCTTGACGGCGACGACGGTCGCCGTCGCGCCGAGCGTTTCGGCCAGCACCGTGGCCATCCAGAAGGTCAGGATGGTCAACAGGGCGAGCGCACCGGCGAGGGGGTGAAGGCGTTTCAACATGGGCGTGGCTCCAGCTAAGCGGGAAAGATAGCACACTATATATCATTGCATACTAAGCTATGCAAGTGTTAGCTTGGGGCATGAGCTTTAACAAAGACGACTCCGCGGGCTATCTCGCCAACCACCTGGCGCGGCTGTTCGCACGCGAGCTTCAGTTACGCATCAAGCCTTTGGGTCTGAGCACCGGGACCTTCCCGGCGCTCTTGGTGCTGTGGGAGGGTGACGGCCTGACCCAGCGTGAGCTGATCGAGCGCCTGGACATCGAGCAGCCGACCATGGCCAACACCCTGGCGCGCATGGAGCGCGACGGGCTGATCGAGCGCCGCAAGGACCCGGCCGACGGACGGATGCAGCGCATCTGGCTGACGGCGGCGGCGCGCGCGCTCGCGGGCGGCGCGACGGCGGCGGCCGAAGCGGTGAACGCCCAGGCGCTCGCGGGGTTGGCACCGGACGAGCGCGCGGTCTTCCTCGAACTGGTCCGCAAGGTCATCGCTGGGCTGCAGCGAGAGGCCAGCGCAACGGGGGAGCAGGACACCGCGCCCTGAGCCACGGCGCGGACAGGGGCGACCACCCGCCGGACGTTGAGCGCCGCCTGATGGGCATCCGGTGGAGCGCCGTAGGGCGGATGCCCGCAGGGCGATCCGCCAGGCCACCGCCGAACATGGCGGAACCGTCGGCGGCGTTCCCCCCTACGCGACCTTCATGCGTTAATCCTGGAAAGATCATTTGTTTCACGCAAAGACGCAAAGACGCAAAGTTTTTCAATGCGATATCTCTGTCGTACGGTTCACCTAACGGGTGACGGGATCATCGCCAGCACATTTCTATTCTTCTTTGCGTTCTTGGCGTCTTTGCGTGAGCAATTGCCGATTCTAGGTCAATTGCAGGTCGGCTCACACCACCCCGAACTCCTCGCGCTGCCCGAGCCAGCGCCGGATCAGCGGCTCCACCAGGTCCGCGTTGTGCGCGAGAATCAGGTCCGCCGCCCGCTGAGCGGCCGCGGTGAGGTGCTGGTCACGCAGCGGATCGGCGACCCGGAACTCCAGGGTGCCGGTCTGGCGCGTGCCCAGGACCTCGCCGGCCCCGCGCATCTTCAGATCCTCCTCGGCGATGCGAAAGCCGTCCAGGGTCGAGCGGATCAGGGTGAGGCGATCACGCGCCGGGGCGCTCAGCGGAGCATGGTAGAGCAGCACGCAATGGCTCTCGCGCGCGCCGCGCCCCACCCGGCCGCGCAACTGGTGCAGTTGCGAGAGCCCCAGGCGTTCCGGGTTCTCGATGATCATCAGGCTGGCGTTTGGGACGTCCACGCCCACCTCGATCACCGTGGTCGCCACCAGCAGGTCCAGCTCGGCCGCCGCGAAGGCGGCCATCACCGACTCGCGCTCCGGACCCCGCTGGCGGCCATGGACCAGGCCCACCCGCACCCCGGGCAGGCCCTCGCCGAGCGCCCGGGCGGTCTCCTCCGCCGCCTGCGCCTGGAGCGCCTCGGACTCCTCGATCAGGGTGCAGACCCAGTAGGCCTGGCGCCCGGCGGCGCAGGCCTCGTGCACACGCGCGATCACCGCGTCGCGACGGGTGTCGGGCAGGGCCACGGTGACGATGGGGGTGCGCCCGGGCGGCGCCCGGGCGATCACCGAGAGGTCGAGATCCGCGTACAGGGTCATGGCGAGCGAGCGCGGAATAGGAGTCGCCGTCATGATGAGCTGGTGCGGCGCCCCGCCCTCCTGCGCGCCCTTCTCGCGCAGGCGCATCCGCTGGTGGACGCCGAAGCGGTGCTGTTCGTCGATGATGGCGAGCCCGAGATCGGCGAAGCGTACCTCCTCCTGGATCAGGGCATGGGTACCGATCACGAGCGGCGCCCGCCCCTGCGCGATGGCGTCGAGGATCGCGGCCCGCTCGCGCCCCTTGTGTCGGCCGGTGAGCCAGACGGGCGCCACCCCGAGCGGCCGGAGCCAGTTGCCCAGGCCCTTGCAGTGCTGCTCCGACAGCAGTTCGGTTGGCGCCATCAGGGCCGCCTGGCGGCCGGACTCGATCGCCTGGAGCGCGGCCAGGGCGGCCACGACGGTCTTGCCGGACCCCACGTCGCCCTGCAACAGGCGCTGCATGGGCAGCGGGCGGCCCAGGTCGGCGGCGATCTCGGCCAGCGCCTGCTCCTGGTCGGGCGTCAACGCGAAGGGCAGGGTCTCACGCAGGCGGCGGCACAGGCTGCCGTCACCGGCCAGGACCGGGGCCGGGGTGCGCAGATGGGCAAGGCGCAGGCGCCGCAGGCTCACCTGATGGGCCACCAGTTCCTCGAACGCCAGGCGCAGAAAGGCCGGGTGGCGGCGCTCCGTCAGGTCCTCGAGGCTGGCCTCCAGTGGCGGGCGGTGCAGATAGGTCAGGGCCGCGCGGAGATCCGGGACATCGAACCCGGCCAGGGCCGCGGCGGGCAGGACCTCGGCCGGGGGCCGCTGCGTCAGCAGGTCCAGGGCCTGGTCGGTCAACCCCCGCCAGGACGCCTGCTGCAAGCCCTCGGTGGAGGGATAGATGGGGGTCAGGCGCGGTTCGCCGGGGGCCTCGTCATCCGGGCCCTGCAAGCGGTATTCCGGGTGGACCAGTTCCAGGCTGTTCGGCCCCTGACGTACCTCCCCGTAGCAGGTCAGCCGCACCCCGGGGCGCAGCGCCGCCACCTGTTGGGGGGAGAAATAGAAAAAGCGCAGCAGGACCCCGGGCGCGGGGTGCTGGTCACCCGTGGCGGCCAAGTCCCGGAGCCAGACCTTGAGCGAGCGCCGCCGGCCGTAGGCGATCTGGGCCTCGCCCACCTCCCCCTGCACCTGCACCTCGACCCCGGGGCGCAGTTCGGCCAGCGGCACCACGCGGCTGCGGTCCTGGTAGCGGACCGGCAGGTGGAAGAGCAGGTCCTGCACGCTGTGGATGCCCAGGCGGGCCAGCCGCGCCGCGACCCGCGGGCCCACCCGTTGCAGGTCGGCGACCGCCAGGCGATCCAGGGGGGCCGCGGGAATGGGGACAGGAGGCTCGGGCATCGCTGGCTTTTACCGGCGCGGGACTGGACAATCGGGGGACGGTAGCATCATTTCTTCCCGGAGGCCCACCGCCATGATCATTCGACCGCCAGGCCGCGGCGTCCCCGGACCGGGTTCCCGCCCGGAGGCCGCGCGATGATCGTCCAACACCAACTGTCCGTCAGCACCCGCGGACGCGGGACCTACGAGGTCACGGTGCAGGTGCAGCAGCAGGTCCGCGACAGCGGTGTCCACACCGGGCTCTGCCATTGCTTCGTCCAGCACACCAGCGCCTCCCTGATCCTGTGCGAGAACGCGGACCCGACGGTGCGCCGCGACCTGGAGGCCTTCCTGCAAGGCCTGGCCCCCGACGGGGACCCGCGCTACGAACACCAGGACGAGGGACCGGACGACATGCCCGCCCATCTGCGCACCATCCTCACCAAGACGGAGTTGACCCTGCCGGTCCAGGCCGGCCGTCTGGCGCTCGGGACCTGGCAGGGGGTCTACCTCTACGAGCACCGCAGCCGCGCCAATCGGCGGCTGGTGCTGTTGACGATCAGCGGGGAGGCGGCGTGATGGCTGAGTAAAGAGTCACGAACAGGTGAAACACAATCGTTGTCGTAATCGTAATCGAAGAAGCGCTGCAAATTGGCTTGCGAGAGAATCCTTGGCGCTGCGATAACCTCGATTACGACAACGACAACGACAACGACAACGACAACGGTGAGATAGACATTCCCTAATAGACTTACGGCATTGATTAATGAACGGTAACTTATTATCTTGCTTGGCGCCTTGGCGTCTTGGCGTGAGCAATTCCCGGATCCGGGATGACCGACTCAGGCTCCGCGCAGCGGCGACTCCCCCACCGGCGGGACACCCTCAGCCAGGGTGAGCCGATAGCCGATGCCCCGCACCGGCTGGATGCAGATCTCGGACATGCCGGCCTCCTGCAGCTTGCGGCGGATATGACTCACATGCACATCGGTCGCCCGCTCATCGGGGCTCCAGGATTCGTTGCGACTGAGGTCGGCGCGGTGCACCGACTCGGCCGGCTGGGCCATGAGACAGGCAAGCAAATGGCTCTCACGACCGGTGAACTCGACCCGGGTGCTGCTGCCTTCCAGGCTCAGGCAGCGGTCCGCGGTGTTGAGTCGATAGGGGCCGAGCGTCACAACCTGCTTCCAGTCCCGCCCCCGTCGGCGGCGCCGCAACACGGCGCGGATACGGGCACGCAGTTCGTCGTGATCGAAGGGTTTGGTCACATAGTCGTCCGCCCCGGCCTGAAGCCCGGTGATGCAATCGGACTTGCGCCCGCGCCCGGTGACGATGATGAGCCCGGTGTCGGTGGTCCCGGCCAATTCGCGCGCGATATCCAGGCCATCTTCGGACCCGAGATTGAGATCCAGCAGCACGAGGTCCGCCGCCCCGCGCCGCAGAAAGCGCTTGAGCTCGGCCCCATCGAAGGCGAGTGACACCGCGAAGCCGTCATCGACCAACAGGCGCTGCAGGCTGCGGGCCGTGGGCACGTCGTCCTCGACGATAATGATACGCGGGGTTTCGGTCATGATGGCTGCGAGCGACTCTGAAGTTGGCATCCGACCTGGGCCCGGCCACGGTGGACGATCGCGGCATGGATGTTGACCTGACAACGACGGGCACCGGCACTGTGGGCGGCAATCCGGCCGGTCCGCACCGGCGCCGCGAGGACCGGTCAATTATGGCGCGGCCCGGCGCACTCGGGCGTCCCTTTTTACAACAATTGACAGACGGCCAGGTCGTTTCACGGTTGACCGATGGTTTGAACACGCAACGATTCGCGCTGCCGCAACGCCTGCCGACGCTCGCCCTGCTGGCCGGCCTCACCGCCGCCGCCGCGCTCGGGGGCCTGGTGCACCTGCCCATGGCCTACGGGGTGGACCTGGTGTTCGGCTCCATCTTCGCCATGCTGGCCATCAAGTGGCTGGGGACCCGCGCCGGCGTCCTGGTCGCCGCGGTGGGCGGCGCCTACACCCTGGTCCTCTGGCACCACCCCTATGCCTGGCTGATCATCGTGGCCGAGGCCCTATGCGTGGGACTGCTCCGCACGCACCTGCGCCCGCGCGGCGAGGTCCTGCCCCTGGCCGCCCTGGACGGGCTTTTTTGGGTCGTGCTGGGGATGCCGCTAGTGGCGCTGTGCTACGGCGGACCGCTCGCCATGAGCGGCACCGAGGTCCTGCTGGTCGCGTTCAAGCAGGCCATCAACGGGGTTCTCAACGCGGCCCTGGCCGGGGCGCTCGCGATCGGCATCCAGGGGCTGCGGCGTCGGCCGGTGGCGGCCTCCATCAGCGATTTCCTGTTTGTCACCCTGGTGCTGGCGGTCCTGATGCCCGCGCTGGTGGTCACCATCTGGCAGAACCACCGCCTGACCGAGGCCATGGAGCGCGAGGTCGCCGCGACCCTGGCGCTGGCGATCCGGCTCACCACCGCCGAGTTCGCCGCCCGCCACCCGCCGCCGACCCCAGCGACGGCACGCGACGCCCTGCCCGCGCTGGTCACCCGGATCACGGGGCTCATACCACAAGCGCAGGGGCTGCACCTGGCGCTCGCGGCACCAACGGGCGACCCGCACCACAGCACCGCTGCGCACGCCCTGGCGGAGCCGTCACCGCGGCCCGGACTCCAGGTCCGGGTCGCCGAGCACCCCGGCTACTCGCTCATGGTGCGCTGGCGCAAGGGACATTACCGGATGCAGGCACCCCTGACGCTGGCCGGTCAGCCGCTGGAGCTGGTGGCGGAACTGGCGGCGACCCAGGCCGTGAAGACGCTGCAAGGGGTCCAGCTCGGGGTCTTCTGGCGCCTGGGTGTCATCATCCTGCTCGCCCTGACCGGCGCCTTCTGCCTCAGCCGCCGGATCGGCCAACCGATCGCGGCCCTGGCCGAGGCCGCCCGGCACCTGCCTGCCCGCCTCGCCCAGGCCGACCCGACCCCGCCCCCGCGTCCGAGCCGCCTGCGCGAGACGGCGGACCTCGCCGCCGCCTTTGCGCGCATGGAGTCGGCCCTGCGGGAGAACTTCAAGGCCCTGGCGCAGTCCCGCCAGCGCGAGGTCATCGGCCACCTGGCCGGCGGCGTTGCGCACGACTTCAACAACGTATTGGGTGCCATCGGCAACAACCTGGAATACCTCAAGCGGCTGCTGCCGGCGGACACCGACGGCCACGAGGCACGCGAGGTGCTCGACGAGACCCAGGCCGCCATCGGGCAGGCCAAGGTCGTCACCTCCGGCCTGCTCTCACTGGGGCGGGGCGAGGACCACAGCGTCGGCCCCTGCGACCTGGGCACCCTGGTCGAGGCCTTTGCGCCGCTGGTGCGCCGCCTGCTGCCGCCCGGTATCGAACTGACCCTGGAGTTGGAGCCGGGGGTCGGCGCCCTGGTCAATCCCGCCCTCCTCCAGGCCGCCCTGCTCAACCTGGCACTCAACAGCCGCGACGCCATGGGGGCGTGCGGGCACCTGACCCTGAGCGTGGCGGCGCGGCTGGAACCGCACCCGGAGCCGGCGGATTTGGGGGATCCGGGGCCGGGCGAGCGGGCCGAACTCTGCGTCCGCGACACCGGGGTCGGCATGACCGAGGCGGTACGGGCGCGCATCTTCGAGCCCCTGTTCTCGACCAAGTCCCGCGGCCGCGGGACCGGCCTCGGGCTCTTCATGGTGCGCGAATTCGCCCTGCGCAGCCGCGGCGCCATCCAGGTGCACTCGGTGCCGGGCGTCCGCACCTGCGTGCGTCTCTGGCTGCCCCGCACCCGCCTGCCCGCGGAGGTGCCGCGCCTCCCGGTCGCTGCGGTACTCGAACCCGCCGACGCACCGCCGTCGCCCATGCCGCCCCAGCCGCAGCGGTGCCCGCTCCTGGTCGTCGATGACGACCAACGGGTGCGCAACGCCCTGTCCCGGGTGTTGGAGGCGGCGGGCTACCGCGTCCTGAGCGCCGCAGACGGCGCCGACGCGCTGGACCGCCTGGCCGCGGAACCGACCATTGCACTGGTCCTCTCGGACATCGCCATGCCGCGCATGGACGGACTCGCCCTCTACGGCGCCCTGTGCTGCGGCCACCCGCAACTACCGGTCATCCTCATGACCGGCGACCCGAGCGCGGCGACCGACGCCGCCGCCATGGACCCGGGCGCGCTGGTCCTGCGCAAACCGCTCGACCACCGCGCGCTGGTCGAATTGATCCGCGCGGTGCTGGCTGGCGAGCGCCAACCGCAGGAGACCATGCCTCCCGGGACGGAGTAGGACTCGCCGCGCCGCGGCGGGACGCCTGGGGCCAGCGTCATCACCGCCGCTGACATGGCACGCATCGTCACCCACCTCGGTGAACCACCACGCCTGCCCCGCTGACCAATGCGCGCCCCCCGCCTCGGCCCCTGCCTTCGAGCCGGTGCCCGACTCCGACCTTCTCCGACCACCCGACCCCGAGCCCAAGCCCAAGCCCGACTCTGAACACCATCACTGCATTCTTTGGTAACCCTAGAATCGGCAATTGCTCACGCAAAGACGCCAAGAACGCAAAGAAGAATAGAACTTTGCTGGCGATGATCCCGTCACCCGGTAGGTGAACCGTACGACAGAGATATCACATTGAAAAACTTTGCGTCTTTGCGTCTTTGCGTGAAACAAATGCTCTTTCCAGGCTTAAAGAATCTCACGCAGAGACGCAGAGAAGAAGCGCGTAAGTTTCGTAGGGTGGATAAGCGCAGCGCATCCACCAGCGGCCCCGCCGCCGGCACGCTGCCGGTTGCACCCACCCAGATGTGAAACTGCCGGCGACGGGACGCGGAGCGTCCGCCCGGCATTCCCACGCGGGAGCGTCACTGCCGTTAAGTTAAGTGCAGCAGCCCAAGCCCCTGGAGTCCAAGGCTTCAGCCTTGGAGCGCGCCAAGGCTGAAGCCTTGGACTCCAGGCAGAGGCGACGCGGTCGGCGAGTGCGCCTTCACTGAGGTTGCGCGAGCCGATGCAACTGCTGGTCGCCACGGGCGGGCGTTGCCCATCCGACAACCGCGCGGGGCGGCGCGCCGTTCTGTGAGAAGCGCGCTAGCGGTAATCCTGCGCCTGGACCCGCTCGGCGGGGATGAAGCGGGGTGGGAACTCGGTGACCTGGCCATCGGTCTCGGCGCGCCCGGTCCGGAAGTCCCGGGTGCGGCGGGACTGGATGCCGCCGCGGCGGTCCGCCCGCACCAGCTCGTCGGCGACCAGCCCGAAGGCCTGCTCGCGCGGGTTCCAGGCGAACACCAGACGCACGTAGACGAATCCGTCCGCGTTGCCGATCCAACTCACCGTCAGTTGACGGTCGGCAATGTCGATTTCAAAGGGGGCGGCCAGCGGGTCGCGGTTGACGGTCCCCAGGCATTGGACGCAGGGGAGCAGGCCCTCCAGCACGGCGGCACGCCGATAAGTGCCGTCCGCGTCCAGCGAGAAGATCCCGAGCCCGCGGCTGCCCACCGGGAGCACCAGGTCGTTGGGGATGGCATCGCGTCGGTGCAGGACGACCACCACGTCCTCGCGCTCCTCGTTGCTCAGGAATCCACCCGCGGCCGCGACCGGCTCCCACATGCGGCTGATCCAGCGCTTGAGGTTCGGCGGCGTAATCAGTTCCGGATGGGCACCGGCGGGGACCGGGGACGATACTGGGGGGGATTCCGGGGCGGATACCGGGGCGGATACCGGGGCGGGCGCGGCCAGTGACACCGCACCGGCGAGGCCCAGCGCCAGCGTCAGCCCGCAGCGCCACGCACGGCGCACCGCGCCGCCCCGGCCCGTGCCGCGCGCCAGTCCCCTCGTCAATCCCGGTGCGGCGCTCATCATCATGGGGCTCGCCGACGACTACCGGGCCTGCCGCAGCATGGCGATGACCGGCGCGGTGCGCGGCAGCACCCCGCGCCACAGCCGGAAGGACTCGGCCGCCTGCTCCACCAGCATCCCGAGCCCGTCGAGCGCCTGGCCAGCCCCCTGGGCCAGGCCCCAGCGGCAGAAGGGGGTGGGCGTGTCCGCGTAGAGCATGTCATAGGTCCAGGCGCCCGGGGCAAGACACCGGGGCGGGAGCTTCGGCACCTCCCCCGTAAGACCAGCCGAGGTGGCATTGATGATGAGGTCGAAACCCGGGTCATCCCCGAGGTCCGCAAGGCCGCACCCGCGTACCGCGCCCAGGTCCGCCACGGCGGCGGCCAGGGCGACGGCGCGCGCGGCCGTGCGGTTGGCGATCAGCAGGTCCGCAAGGCCAGTCGCAAGCAACGGCCGCAGGACGCCCCGTGCCGCCCCGCCGGCACCGAGCAGCAGCACGCGCCGCCCGGCGAAGCGGAAGCCGTGATTGACGCTCAGGTCCCGGACCAGGCCCACCCCGTCCGTGTTGTCGCCGCGCAACCGCCCGTCGGGGAGCGGGATCAGGGTGTTGACGGCCCCGGCGGACGAGGCCCCGGGGCTGCACTCATCCACGAGCGCGCAGGCCTGCTCCTTGAACGGGACCGTCACATTGAGGCCCTTCCCCCCCGCCCCGAAGAAGCGCCGGACCGCCCCGGGGAAGTCGTCCGGGTCGCCCAGGAGCCGACCATAGTCCAGGTCCTGCCCCGTCTGGCGGGCGAAGGCGGCATGGATCGCCGGCGACTTGCTGTGCGCGATGGGGTTGCCGATGACGGCGTAGCGCTGCGGCATGGGTCACTCGCCCAACCAGCGGGCGACGTCCTTGGCGTAGTAGCTCAGCACCCCGTCGGCGCCGGCCCGCTTGAAGCCGAGCAGGGACTCCAGCACCACGGCGCGCTCGTCCAGCCAGCCGTTCTGGCTCGCCGCCTTGAGCATGGCGTACTCCCCGCTCACCTGGTAGACGAAGGTGGGCACGCCGAACTGGTCCTTGACCCGCCGCACGATGTCCAGGTAAGGCATCCCGGGCTTGATCATCACCATGTCCGCGCCTTCGGCCAGATCCAGGCCGACCTCGTGCAGCGCCTCGTTGGTGTTGGCCGGGTCCATCTGGTAGCTGTACTTGTTGCCGCCCTTGAGGTTGGTCGCCGAGCCCACGGCGTCGCGGAAGGGGCCGTAGAAGCTGGAGGCGTACTTGGCGGAATAGGCCAGGATGCGCGTGTGGATGTGGCCCTCCGCCTCCAGGGCGGTGCGCACCGCACCGATGCGCCCGTCCATCATGTCCGAGGGGGCCACGACATCGGCCCCGGCCTGGGCGTGGGAAACGGCCTGGCGGACCAGCACATCGACGGTGGCGTCATTGAGCACATAGCCGGTCTCGTCGATCAGGCCGTCCTGACCGTGCGTCGTGAACGGGTCCAGGGCGACGTCGGTGATCACCCCCAGGTCCGGCAGGGCGTCCTTCAGGGCGCGCACGGCGCGCTGCGCCAGGCCGTCGGGGTTGTAGGCCTCGGCGGCGTCCTCCGACTTGGCGGAGGGCGGGGTCACCGGGAACAGGGCCATGGCGGGCACCCCGAGCGCGGCGATCTCGCGCGCCTCGGCCACCAGCAGGTCGATGCTCAGCCGGGTGACACCGGGCATGGAGAGCACCGGCTCACGCTGTCCCGACCCTTCGAGAACGAACACCGGATAGATCAGATCGTCCGGGGTCAGGCTGGATTCACGCATCAGTCGGCGCGAGAAGGCGTCGCGGCGCATCCGGCGCATCCGCGTCAAGGGGTAGGCGGCTCGCGCCGTGTCGTACAGGGACATTATCGGACCTCTAAAGCTGGGGAAAAATGCTCGCCGGTGGGCCACCCCGGCGCTCCGGGCGCCTACCATAGCCCAGCGGCGCGGGCGCGTCCAAGCGGGTTCGTGCCGCTGGCCACGGAACCCGCGGGCGGCTCCGCAATGACCGCTTGTCTGAGCGCCCGGCCGGCCCCGCCGCTGGACCGGGCCGGCGATTCTGTCCCCGACACCGGGCGATACAGGTACCCATTGATTTCTTGCGAATCGGACCCCAAGCAGCCTTGGGCGCCAGTGGGCGGCCACTTGAAAACACACGCAACGGGGATAGCCTTCGGGACTCCTGCCCCTTGCCGCCCGCACCGCGTCTGCCAGATACTTTTACTGTTAGAATCGGGGCGTCGACACCTCGGACCACACGGGCGATCATGTTACTTCGATCCAACACCAGCCCACCCATCTTCAGCGTGGATCTGGCCCGGTTCCAGGCTCTGGTCATCGAGGCCTCCAGTCGGCAGCCCATCCTGGTGGATTTCTGCGCCGACTGGTGCGGCCCCTGCCACACCCTGTCGCCCCACCTGGAACGGGTGGTCAATGAACTGGACGGCGCGATCCGCCTGGCGAAGGTGGCGCTCGACGGCGGTGATAATATGAAGCTGGCCGCACTCTTCCAGTTGCGCGCCTTCCCCACCGTGATCCTGTTTCACGGCACCCGGGAGCTTGGGCGCTTCAGCGGGGCGCGCTCCACCCACCAGGTCCGTGACTGGGTGATCGCGCACCTGACATCGGGGGCGCCGGGGCCTGCCTGCCCGCCCCACGCCGATGAACGCGACTGACGCGACGCCCGCTACGGCGGGTCCGGACCCCGGCCGGAGCGCGGACACCGCGGACGAACTGGCACTGCTGCGCGACATGCCGATCTTCGGCGCGGTCCCGGATCAGGCCCTGGCGTATCTGAACGAACGGGCCGAGCGGGTCGCGGTCGCGGCCGGGGACTGGTTCTTTCACCAGGGCGACCGCGGCGACACCATGTATGTACTGCGCGCCGGGCGGGTGGAGATCCACCGCGCCCTGGGGGAGTACGCCGAGGTCATCGGGCGGCTGGGACCCGGAGACTGTTTCGGCGAGATGGCCCTGATCGACCTCTATCCGCGCAGCGCCGGGGTGCGCGCCGCCGAGGATTGCCTGGCCCTGGCGCTGAGCAACGCCCTGCTCTATCAGCTCTATGCGGTGGACCCGGAGCCCTTCACCCTGATCATGATGAACCTGGCGCGGGAACTGAGTCGGCGCCTGCGGCGCACCGAAGCCAGGCTGTTCAAGCACCGTGGAGCGCAACCGCGCCCGGAGCGCCACCGCTCCGGGGCGTTCAACGAGACCCCCTACGTCTGATCCCGAACGCGCACGTCCGGAACCGGGGCCGCCGCCAAATCCTGATCAGGCGCCGAATCAGGCTCCGGTGCCGCGTGCGGCTGATCGTGCAGTTGCACCGGTGCATTCTTGGCCCCCGGGCCGCGGGTATGGGCCCGGATGTTGAGCATCTCCACCGCGACCGAGAAGGCCATGGCGAAATAGATGTAGCCCTTGGAGAAGTGCTGACCCAGCCCCTCGGCGATCAGTACCACCCCGACCAGGACCAGGAAGCTCAGGGCCAACATCCGGATACTGGGGTGGGCATCGACATAGTCGCCGATCGACTTGGCCGCCAGCATCATGATGCCGACCGCAATCACGATGGCGATTACCATCACCGGTACATGGCTGGCCATGCCGACGGCGGTGATGACCGAATCGAGCGAAAAGACGATGTCCAGCAGTGCGATCTGGGCGAGCACCAGCCAATAGCGCGACGGCGCGCGGACCTCCGACTCATGTACGTCCCCCTCCAGGCTGGTATAGATCTCGTCGGCGCTCTTCCACAGCAGGAAAAGCCCGCCCAGGATCAACACCAGGTCGCGCCCGGAGACCGCAAACGCATCGCGCAGGGCCGGGTCGGTCAGGGCCGCGGCATACTCAGGCATGACGGTGAAGAGCGGCGCGGTCAGGCGCATCATCCAGGCCAGCGAGAGCAGCAGCAGGATGCGCATGATCATCGCGAGCGCCAGGCCCTGGATGCGCGCCCGGTGGCGCTGCGCCTCCGGCAACCGGCCCACCAGGATCGTCAGGATGATGATGTTGTCGATCCCGAGCACGATCTCCAGCGCGGTCAGGGTCACCAGCGCGATCCAGGCCTCGGGGCTCGCGACCCATCCGAGTACCCCGTCGGCCCCGCAGCCGATCAGGGAACAGAGTCCGAAATCGCTCACGCGGCCGCCGCGGCGGGCGCCTGACCCGGAATCAGTGGGGGGATGGTCTCAGGATCGGGGAGCCCGCGCAGCACCAGTACGAGCAGGGTGGCGAGGGGGCGCATCCGAAACATCCTCGGGTGGACCTCGTAACGAACATCATCAAACATCTGAAACTCCAAGAACTTAGATGGAGAAGGCAAGAGCAGCGGAGAGGGCGAACCGGGTGACGGACAGCCGACCCGGGAGCGCCGATGACCGCGCAAAAAAGACGAATATTATCAGTAAGCACCGGGGGCGTGAAGTACCGGAGGTCGCGGCGCGCCGCGACCGCCCGGCCACGCGGGCGGGCGCGCCCGCCGCGGGATCACCCCTCGCGGTGATAGGCGAGGATGCGCTCCACCTCGTTACGCGAGCCCAGGATGACCGGGACCCGCTGGTGCAGCGACTGCGGCTGCAACTCCATGATGCGCTCAGTCCCGGTGATGGAACCGCCGCCGGCCTGCTCCACGATGAAGGACATGGGGTTGGCCTCGTAGAGCAGGCGCAGCTTCCCGCCTAAGTCCTTGGCCTTCATCTTCACGTCCATCGGGTACATGAAGACCCCGCCGCGGGTCAGGATGCGATGGACCTCCGCCACCATGGAGGCGATCCAACGCATATTGAAATCATCCCCGCGCGGACCCTCCTTGCCGTCCAGACACTCCTGGACATAGCGGCGCACCGGCGGCTCCCAGAAGCGCATGTTGGACACGTTGATGGCGAACTCGCGGGTGTCCAGCGGGATCTGGAGCTTGGGGTGGGTGAGGATGAACTCGCCGATGTTCTGGTCCAGGGTGAAGCCGTTCACCCCGTTGCCGGTGGTCAGGACCATCATGGTCGAGGGCCCATAGAGGGCGTAGCCGGCGGCCACCTGCTGGGTCCCGGCCTGGAGGAAGTCCTGCTCGCTCGGATTCTGGCAACTCCCGGCGCAGCGCAGGATGGAGAAGATGGTCCCCACCGAGACGTTCACGTCGATGTTCGAGGACCCGTCCAGGGGATCGAAGGTCAGCAGGTACTTGCCGCGGGGCTTGCCGGCCGGGATCGGGTAGATCTCGTCCATCTCTTCGGAGGCCATGGCCGCCAGGTGACCGGCCCACTCGTTGGACTTGATGAAGACCTCGTTGGAGAGGATGTCCAGCTTCTTCTGGGTCTCCCCCTGGATGTTCTCGCTACCCGCGCTGCCCAGCACCCCCACCAGGGCGCCGTGGTTGACATAGTTGCTGATCACCTTGCAGGCGGTGACGATGTCGTTGAGCAGCGAGGTGAAGTCACCGGTGGCCCCGGCGATGCGCCGCTGCTCCTCGATGATGAACTGGGTGATAGTCGTGCCGTTGTGCATGGGGCTCCTCGTCGATGGGATCGTGGTGCGGACGGGTCGGCTGGCAGCCGGACCGGGAAGACGCGCCAGTATAGGGATTCCTGGCCCGAAAACGGAACCGGAACCGCCGGTCGGGATCACAGGATCGGATCGAGCAGCCGCGCCGCCCGCACTGCCCAGCGGAAGGGGCGCGAACGGGCGCGCAGGTCCGCGGCGCCGGTGCGCCGGGCGTGCCGGAAGTCCTCCTCCAGCATCGCCTGCACCTGGGCGGCGAAGCCCGGGTCCGCGACGATTGCCGTGATCTCGAAGTTGAGCCGCAGCGAGCGGCGGTGATTGCGGAAGTTGAGCTGGAAGCGATTGCGCGGGCCGCGCGTGGTGTGGAAGGCGGAGCAGGCGACCCCGGCCGCCGCCAGGGCCCGGGTGCAGGCACGCGGCAGCGCATGGCTGCCGACCTCGTCGTACAGCAGCGACACCCGCACCCCGGCCGCCGCCTTGCGCACCAGGAGCGCCTGGAGACGCCGCCCCAGGGCATCGTCCTTGACGATGAAAAACTGGATCAGGCAGTAGTGCTCGGCCGCCTCGATCGCGGCAAAGATGGCGGCGAAGGTCGCATCCCCATCCACCAACAGGGTCAGGTCATTGCCGCCGGTGCAGGGGGTACCGCCAAGCCGGGCGAGGACCTCGAGCCCCGCGGCACGCGCGCCCGGCAATTGCGCCCGCACCTGTTCCAACTGCCCCGGCAGCGCCGCGATGGCGTGGTCCGCATCCGCCAGGGCCTCGGCCCGCAGGGCATCGACATAGCCGTGAAAGCGGTCGCGGCCGAAGACCCAATACAGCGGCAGGGCCAGGTAGGGAAAGGTCACCGGTGAGACCGCCCAGGCGATGGCCCCCTGGGACGTGCGCACGGTGCCCACCGCGTGGATCGCCGACAGCAGCCCCAGCGTATGGATCAGGGTCAGCCCCAGGCCGAGCAGCAGCACGACATCATGTTCCAGCATCGTAAGTACCTACCGGCATTCGTTCGCGGTCGTCGCAGGCCGCTGCGCGCCCGGATCATCCGCGCCTGTAGCGAGCCTTACGTGGCGGACATGATAGCGCCGACGGGGCATTCCCCGTTGCGGCACCTGCCGCGGCGCTCATGGGAACCAGCGTCTCCGGCTTCATGCTGCAAAACGCCTACGAGGCCGCCCGCCGCATCGTCGCCGACAACGACAACCTGGTGCTGTCCCAGGCGGCCTTTGAGGACTTCATCGCGGCCTGCGAAGACCCGTCAGAGCCCAACGAGGCACTGCGCGCCCTGATGGCCCGGCGCTGAATGCCTGCCCGGATCGAACTTGCCTTTGTCGCGACTTGCAAAGACGCAGTAGGTTACACTGCGGCCCCTTCGGACCAGGATCGGCCGCCGCATGACTCACAGCATCGACATCTTCCTTGCAGCCCACAAGGCCATCGCAGCGGGGCGTCCCATGATCCCGCGGAGCACGAACGACAAGGAGTATTTTCCGCAGGACTGGTTTGCCGACCGCGTCGGTTCTCTTGGCTTGCCCCTGCACCTCCAGGGCCGCAACAGCTACCCGGACTTTTGGGTTGGCGATACAGCGCAACCGCCCAGCGAGGGCTACGAGATCAAGTCGCTCGCGTTCAGTAACGGCAAGCCGGCGCGCAGAGACTACGACTCCAACAGCACCATCCCGTCGGGACACAAGGACGGCCGAGACACATTCCTGGTGTTTTTCCTCTATACCGGAAGCGGGGCGAACCCGCGGCCGGTGCACTCCCTCTGCATCGCCGGCAACCCGATCACTTGGGATGCGACGTTGCGAGGCCGATCGTCCTGACCAGCAAAGAGCCGCTGCGAGATCGCTGCGCACTCGTTCAGCGAACCCTCAAAGGCCCTCAGTACGTCGGTCGACCGCCGGCCGGCACACAATTCCACCAGTGCCTGGCTATAAACCACGATCCGGACATCGTTCAGCGACAGCCGCCGCCCGGTGCCGTTGAAGCGCCGCACCTTGGCCCCCGCCGCGACCGCTGCGGCATCCATCGCCGCCTCTTCCGCGACCAGGGGCCGCCGGTCCGCGGCGGCCTTACGGCACACCATCAACACGTCCAGGTCAATGGGCGATTTGGCCGCGAGCTTCGGCATGGCCACGGACATCTCCGCCTTGACCGGCTGGGCCTGGACCAGCCTGAAGCCTGCCTCGAGCACCGCCGCGGCCACCGAGGTCCAGCCGTCCTCGCGGGAGTGGTGGTAGGAGAACACCAGCAGGCCATCGTCCTTCAGTACCCGATGGCACTCGGCGAACACACCCTGGAGCTTCCCGGCGAAGCGCGCCGACTCCGTGTCCTGTACCTCGCCGGGGTGACGGGTCGTGTCCGGGACACCGTGTCCGGTCCCCCCGAACCAGATCCGCTGCCAGACGTGAAAGAAGTCCGCCAGTTCGGAGTAGTGGACGTTGTCGTAGAAAGGCGGGTCGGTCACCACCGCGTCTACGGTGCGGTCCGGGATGTCGGTGGCGGCCGAATCGCCGCAGGAGAGGTAGACTGCACCCGGCGCCAGCCCGGCCGGCGGCCAGGCGTCCAGCACTTCGGCGCCCATGGGGCGGCTCTTGCCGAACAGCTTGCGGCCGGCCTTCTTCCCTCCGGTGTCGTCCAGGGCGAGTTCAAAGGGCGCCACCTTGTAGTCCACCGCCCGCAGCAGCCGCGACTGGAACAGGTTCAGAAAGGAGCCCGAGGACTTGGCGGTCCCCCAGAGGTTGGCCTCGATGGGGGTGCGCTCGGGCTTTAGGACATGGTGGGAGAACATATGCCGCACCGCCCCGGTCCCCTCGCCCTTGTAGCTGGCGAACAGGTTGTTGAACTCCAGCACGCCGGACAGCAGCACGAAGAGCGCGTCACGCTCCGCGCCGGCCGGCAGGGCGCCGATGGCGCGGGACAGGAGCCCGATCCCGAGTAGCTGGCGATCGTTGAAGAACTGGTCCCAGCGCGTGTAGCCGTAGTTGAGCACCTGGCGGGTGTTGTAGCCGGTCTGAATCTCCACCCGCGGGCTCGGCAGGGCCAGTTCGCGCAGCCGACTGCCCGCCGCCGCGTAGGCGGCCTCGTCCTGGGGGGTGGCTTGGAGATACTCCTTGGTGCCGTCGGCGCGCAGGATCAGCTTGGCGTAGAGTCGATGCCGTGGCGGTTCCCCGCGGGCGCGGGCGGTCTTGGCGATGGCGAAGCGGCTCCCGCAACCGCCGCAGTCGGCCTGGGCGCCCGCCGCCGGGCCGGCGTGGGGATCAAACGCCTTCCGACAGGCCGGGCAGGTGGCCCGGGTCTGGTTGAAGTCCGCGGCGAAGATGTCACCACAGCGGGGACAGACCAACTGGACGGTGGGAAACTTCTTCACATAGGCGTGCTTGGCGAACACCCGGGACGAGAACAGGTCCACCGCCGCACCGCAGTCCGGGCAATCGAGTTGCTTGACCCAGAACCAATAGAGGACCTCGCAGGGGTCACCGGCGCTGTCACGGCTGGCATGGAGCGCCCGGATCTCCGGACCCACGGTGGCCTCCAACTCGGCGAACAGGGCCAGGAGCCGGGTCCGGTCGATGGGCGCCAGGGCCGTGCGCACCGCCCGCCAGGCGACCGGGTTGATGTCGCGGCCAATGACGGTGCAGCCCAGCTTGTGCGCCTCGCCTACCGTGGTGCCGCTGCCCATGAAGGGGTCGAAGATCACCGGCGCCGACAACTTCACCGCGCTGGCGTAGAGGTCCATTACCGCCGTGCCCTTGGGTGTGGCACAGCCGAGAATCACCGCCCGAAACACGCTGCCGAGGCGTTGCGCCCACCACTTGTGGGTGTGGTAGACGGGCCGCCAGACCTCCTTGCGCCAACTCTCCACCTCCGCGATCTCGCTCAAATGCTCAAACGGAAAGCCGTCCTCGATGGCCCGCTGCGTCGAGCCACCCAGCACCGCGCCGCCGTAGGACTCACCCGGTTCCGCAACCATCATGCCGGCCAGGTCCGCCAGAGCGGCGGCGACCTGATGCGGGTCCTGCTCCACCAGGCGTCGCAGGGACGGCGGGACCCGCCCGGCGACCAGCAGCAACTCATCAAGCGGCACGGCCAGGGTGTCCGCCAGCCGTCCAATCAGTGCGTCCGAGGCCGGGGTGCTCCCGGACTCCACCCGCGACAGATGGGCGGGATCGACGCCGCAGCACCCGGCGGTCGCGCGCAACGACAGGCCGAGCTGCTCGCGGCGGGACTTGAGGAATTCATGGATGTTCATGCCAATAGGCTAGGTCACGTTGACCTTTTCGTCAACACCGACATGGGGGCCGCGTAGGTGGCAAGGCAGGGTGCGCCTTCCCGAGGCAGCGCCGCCCGTCCGGCTGTAGAATCCTCCGGCCAGCCGCCCTCCCCCGCCTCGCGCCCCAAGGCACGGCAGCAACTCGCCAAGCCGACTGTAGTGCGGCGACCCTCACGCCACTTGATCGACAGGCCCCCACAGAGAGAGACCCTTGCTCGCCAACCCCGTCCACCATCAGCACCCCTACCCTTTTTTCACCTCAGAATCGGCATTCTCGCCCGCGGTCTGCGCCGATCTGGAGGGCCTCTTCGAACAAGACCTACCCTGGATCGAGCACGGCGGCTCCTTCTATGAGGTCCGCAATTGCGATGTGACCAGCCGGCTGGCCCCGGACCTCCTCGCGGCACTGGCCGAACGCACCCGGACCCTGACCGGCCTGCCGCTGACCGCCCGGGTCGCCGTCACCGCGCAGACCATGGCGCCCGGCCAGCGGATCGGGGTGCATACCGACCGGCCCCTGGTGGGATGGGAGGCCGCCCGCGTCGTAGTGCAATTCACCCGCGATTGGCAGCGCGGGGATGGCGGCGAGTTACAGGCACATGATGACGAGGCCGGCACCCGGGTCTGTGCCAGTGCGGCCCCGCGCTTCAACAGCGCCTTTGGCTTCGTCCTGCACCGGGACTCCTATCACTCGGTGAGGGAAACGACGAAACCGCGGCGCGTCCTGGTCTGCAATTTTTGGCATGAGGGCAATAGCCAGGTCTTGGGCGAAGCGGTGCAAGCCCTGTTCAAGCAGATGCAGTTCGGCGATCTCCCAAGACTCCTGGACCAGGACCGCAACGCGGCCGAACAATCCCTCCCGGAAGAACAGACCTACCGGGCCCTGGTCGTTGCCACCGCCCTCCAACGCTGGGGCCTTCCGGAAGCGATCATCCGCGACGGCTACCGGGCCGCCACCGCGTTCGCTGCACCACCCGCCACGGACTGCGCCGCCGGGGTTGCGATTGCCTTGGCCCAGTGGGCGGCACAACTCTACGTCGAGGACTTCGAGCTGGCGCAGTGGCAACGCTTGAACCTCGCGGTGGCACCGCTGCACGCGGCCGAAGAGTCGCCGGTTGCGGACTTTGCGCGGGTCGCATTCCCGAGTCTCTGCGCCCGCCATGGAACAGGCGGCTGCGTTGGTCCGTAATTGCGGCCGCGATCACCATTGCGGCGATCCTGCCAATCGCGCGGTCGCTGGTCCGCACAGCGGACCCTACGGGCGCGATCCGCGGTCCTGAGGCTCTGGCGCCCGAAGGTCAAGGCCTACGACGGTCGCCGCTTGCACGACACCGGGACCGCGGCACCGGGTGCGCGCTCCCGGGGCGCGGCGGCCGTAGGGTCCGCTGTGCGGACCAAGCAATTTCGCGGTTAGCTCGGTCGCCGACATTATTACCAGAGGCGCCGCACCCGGAGCCTGGGCGAGCTGAAACCGGATACTAGGCCCTCAGCGCCACGACCATAGCCCCGACAAAGAACAGGCCGTAGACCCAGGGGAATGCGATGAGGCCGATCGCGACCTCGTTCGCACCGTTGGCGTGTGCCAGCCAGGCGCCGAACCCCGCGACCAGAAAGTTGACGGGGATGAGTAGCGCGGCGACCACGAGGCGCCCCGCCCAGCGGACCTTCGCATTGGCGATGTTGATGAGGCTGCCGGCGGCGAGCAGCGCCCCCAAGATGGCGCCGATGACACAGGCGAAGCTGTTGATGATGATGGCAAGCTGCATCTCAGGGACCTCGGTGATGGCGGGTGTTGATCATCATTCGTCCGCGTCGGCCTCGTCATCCTCCGCGGGGGCCTGCGAGCGCGCGATGAGTTCGTCGAGGAAGGCCCCCTCGGCCTTCTTGAGGCCGTCGGCGGCGTCGGGATCCGACTAACCGACGCAGAGCATGGCATGGCCGGCGTGGAACCCGCGCGCCGCCTCGCGCTTGGACGGGGCCGATACCAGCCGATTATACCGCCGCCCCGGGATTTCTCCTTGACGCTGACTGGCGCTGGACAGATAGTCGCAGGACCTCCCCCCTGGATGGCGGGCGCGCCCCTCCTCGGTCGTTCCTGACCAAGCACGAGACCTGTCGAGCAACAGCGAGTGACATCATGACCACGACGACTTCGCCTGTCCCCCGTCAAGCACTGCACGGCGTGCGCATCCACCTGTGCGGCAGCATCCCCGACGCGGCCGGCAGCGAGCCGGCTGGCGGCCTTGCCGCCTTCGTCGAGTGCTTCGCCGCTGCCGTATTCAATGAGGGGGCCACACTCATTCATGGCAGTCACCCGAGCTTCATCGCCCCGCTGAAGGCGGCGGCCGAGCGATTCGTGCAGGCCGGAGGGTCGCCCGATGCCCTCACCCTGGTGCGCGCCACGCGCTACGCGAGCAGCGACGAACAGCAAACCGAGATCGCAGAGCAGCGCCGGTATGCGGCAGTCGAGATCATCCCGGCCAGCCCCGGCAAGCGGATGGAATCCCTGGTGCCGATGCGCGAATGGATGGCGGAGCGCTGCGATGTCGTGGTCGCGGTGGGCGGCAAGTGGTATGAAGTGAACAAGGCCGGCGCCGGGGTGCCGGCTGAACTGGAAGAGGCATTGCAGCGCGGCAAACCCGGTTTCGTGATCGCGGGCTTTGGTGGCGCCATCGCCGACTATCTGCGGGATGAAGTCTCGGTGTTGTCACGGCTGCGTAACGGCCTGGGCCGCGAGCGCAACGAGGCACTCGCAGCCGCCACCGATCCGGTCGGGCTCACCCGCGAACTCATCGGGCAGATGAAGCTGCTGCCGCTGATTCGCGGCAACCCGGGCAGCGGCAGGCTGTTCCGCATCCTCGCCCTGGACGGCGGCGGGTTGCGCGGTGCCTTCACCGCCGCGGTGCTGGCCCAGTGGGCACAGATGCTCGGGGCCGTCGGCGGCCAGGACCTGGTGAAGCACTTCGACCTCGTGGCCGGGACCTCGACCGGTGCCATTCTCGCCATCGGGCTGGGGCTGGGGCTGACTCCGGGCGAGATCCTGACCTTTTACCGAGAGCAGGGACCGCAGATCTTTCCGGCGACCGGGGGCCTTCGTCATTGGCTCAAATCCAAGCACGACGCGGGCACGCTACGCACCGTCCTCACGGAGGTTTTTCACGGCCGGCGCCTGTCCGATGACTCCTGCTGCCGCCTGGTGATTCCGACGGTCAGGGCCGCGCACGGCCAGGCCGAGGTCATCGTGACGGCCCACAGCCCGGAGCGCACGGGCTTTGCCTCCTATAGCGCCGTGGATGCCGCCCTGGCGTCATCCGCGGCACCGACCTACTTCGATGAAGCGGTGGTCACAGGTGAGATCGCCAGCCAGCCTTATCTCGACGGTGGGGTCTGGTCGAACAACCCGGTATTGGCGGCGATCGCGGAGGCCGTCGGTCATCTCAAGATCCCGCTGGAGCGCATCGACGTCCTCAGCGTCGGCACCCTGGGCAGCGAGGCGGACTTCAGCGGGAACCTGGGCAAAGGCAAGGCCGGCTGGGCGCCCGACAGCGCGGACCTGTTCTTTGCCGCCCAGGAGAGCGGCGCGGCCATGCTGGCGGACTGGCTCCTGAGCCAGGCGCGTCATTTGCGCGTCAACCAGCAGACGCCCAACGCGATTGCGTTGGACGACACCAGCGCCCTGACACAGTTGTGTCAGCGGGGAAGCAACCTCGGCATGGACACCTTTGCGGCGGTACGCTCACGCTTCCTTGATGGATTCTTCGCACCCGACTGGCGCGCTGGACGCGGGGTTCAGGGCTCGCGGACATAGATCCCGGGCGCCGGCGCCAGTGCGGGAAAGGCCTCGGTACTCGCCGGCCGCGCCGGGACCAGGGCGCCGGTGCGCGGCTTGAGCCACACCATCCAGTCGTCCCACCAGCTTCCCGGGCGCACCAAGACCCGCTCCTTCCAGCCGTGCGGCTGGTCCGCGCACTGCGCCGCGTCCGCCCGATAGGAGCGTTTGGGCGGGTCGACGGGCGGATTGAGGATGCCCAGGATATGCCCGGCACTCGACAGCACGAAGCGCTTCTCCCCCGGGACCAGGTTGATGGTCCGGAACGCCTGCTCCCAGGGTGCGATGTGGTCATCCACGGCGGCGACCACGTACAGGGGCTGGGTGATGGCGGTCAGATCCAGCGCCTCGCCCGCGACGGTCAACGCGCCGGGCTCGATCAGCCGATTGTGGAGATAGAGTTCGGTCAGATACCAGGCGTGCATGGCGTACGGCATGCGCGTGGTATCCGTGTTCCAGTACAGCACGTCGAACGGCGGCGGCTTTTCACCATAGAGCCAGCCGTGGACGACATAGTGCCAGATCAGGCTGTTGGCGCGCAGCAGGCGGAAGGCGGCGGCCATATCGGCGCCGTCGAGATAGCCGGTGCGCTGCATCTGGGCACAGAGATAGGCGACGCTCGCCTCATCGATGAAGGCCTCGATGTCGCCCGGCTGCGCGAAGTCGACCAGGGTGGCGAAGAGGGTCCAATCGGCGACCGGCACCTGCGCGGGCGTGAAACGCCGGTTGGCCCAGGCCATATACATGGCCAGGGCGGTACCGCCGATACAATAGCCGACGGCATGGACCCGCGGCGCACCCGTCATTTGGCGGGCCAGGTCGATGGCGCTCGCGACCCCCTCGGTCAGATAGTCATCAATGCGCACGCCGGCGAGCGCGGCGCCCGGGTTCTTCCAACTGGTGATGAAGACATCGAGTCCCTGCGCGAGCAGAAAGCGCACCAGGCTCTTTTTCGGCGTCAGGTCGAGCACGTAGAACTTGTTGATCCAGGGCGTGATGATGACCACCGGTTCGGCCTGGACCCGGGCGCACAGCGGCGCGTAGTGGATGACCTCCAGCAGGCGGTTGCGCAGGACCACGGCACCCGGCGTGGCGGCGAGGTTGCCGCCGACACGAAAGTCGGCCGGATCCGTCATCCGCGGGCTGCCGGCCTGGAGGTCGGCGAGAAAGTTGCGATAGCCCGCGGCGAGGCTGCCGCCGCCGCTCTCCAGCGCCCGACGCAGCGCCACCGGATTGGTCCAGAGATAATTGGTGGGCGCCACCGCATCGAGCCACTGCCGACACCAGAAGGCGGCACGGCGCCGGTCCTGGTCCGACAGGCCCGGGGTGTCACGGAGCAGGTCCTTGGCATGGCGGGAGCAGGTGAGGTACCACTCCTTGAGCAGGTCCCAGCCCGGCGCCGCGGACCACAGTGGATCGGCAAAGCGCTCGTCATCGGGATTGGCGGGCACCGGGTCGTCGTTGGGCAGGCCGAGCATCCGCTGCCAGCCATGCCATTGCAGGCTCCACAGATCGGCGTACCAGCGGGCCATCCGCTCGCCCAATTCCTGCGGGTGCATCATCCAGGCGGCGGCCGCCGCGGCCAGGGGGAATTGAGCCGCCGGGGTGTGCGACGGTGTGGGCGCCGCGCTGGTCCCGGCCGGCCCGCTCGCCTGCGCGTCGGACGCGGCAGCGGCGCCCCGCGGGGCCTGGTCTGGGGCCTGGTCCGGGACGGGCCCCGAACCCTCGTCTGGTATCGCCATCGTCAAGGTGCTCCGTCAGTCGCCGCCGGGTGGCCCGACTCCCCGGCCAGGCGGGGCGGTCGCGGCAGGAGGAAGGCCAGGGCGCCCAGCAGCAGGGTCGTGCCGAGGACAAAGAGGTGCAGGTTGACCGCGCCCGTCAGGGCGACCCGGGCGTCAACGCCCAACGGCACCAGCGCGGCCATGGCGGCAATCTCATAGCTGCCGCTGCCGGCGATGCCGTGGACCGGCAGGATACTGGAGAGTTCCGCCCCCATCACCCCGGCCAGCACCCGCCAGAAGGCGGCCGGGACGAAGTGCGCCAGCACGCTCGCGAAGGCGATGAACTTCAGCGTCCAGGTACTGGCCGTCCAGAGGTAGACGCGGGCAATCAGCCAGGGGTCCTGCGGCGCCGCGGCGGCGACCTGCCGCACCAGGGAGCCGAGGCGCCCGCCCCCGGCCAGGCGGGGCGAGGCGCCGCCGCGCCCGATCAGGGCCAGCACCGGCAAGGCACAGAGCCACAGGAGCGCCGCCGCCCACCAGACCCACCCGGGGTCGCGCAGTTCCAGGATCAGGATGGCGATCAGGCCCAGGAAGTGCGTATCCAGGATGCGGATCCACAGGAGCGCCGCGGCGGCCGGCAGCAGGCCGAAGCCAAAATAGCGGCGCATGAGCCAGGGAAAGACCATCTCCCCCATCCGCATGGGCAGCAGATTGTTGGCGCTGTTGTGCAGAAAAGTCAGGCGCAGCAAGGGCAAGAACTGCCCCGCGAAGCGCGGGCGGAACCAATCGAAGACGCGGACCGCGCGCAGGCCCCAGCTCAGGGCCGTAAGCAGGAAGAGCCAGGCGATCAGGCGCGGCGGGAAGGCGAGCCAGGGGGCGAGCAAAGCCCCCCAGCCGACGCTGTAGTGGACCCACGCGATCAGGGCGACCAGCAGGGCGCCGCCGATCAGCCAGTCCCGCGCCCGACCCAGCCGCAGCCCGTCGGCACCCCGGCCGTCGCCCGCGCCCAGCGGCCCGGACGCGTTCAGCGGCGGCGGCGCTTCGGCGGGTAGAAGGGCGGCGCACCCGGGGGACGGGTCTTGAAGCGGCGATGCACCCAAAAATATTGCTCCGGCATGGTGTGGATGCGCGCCTCGATCACCCGGTTCATCAGGGCCGCATCGGCCGCCTGGTCGCCGGTGGGAAAGGGGGTCAGGGGCGCGTCGAAGGACAGTTCCAGCCCCTGGCCCCAGGGCAGGTAGCGGGCGATGGTCGGGATCACCAGGGCGCCGGACAGGGCGGCGAAACGCCCGAGCATGGGCACGGTGGAGGCCGGCACGCCGCAGAAGGGCGCGAAGATACCACGGCGCCCGCCGTCCTGGTCCGGCAGGTAGAAGAAGGGGGTGCCCGAGCGCACCACGCGGATCAGGCCGCGCAGGTCGTCGCTGCGCTCGATGGAGACGCTGCCGTACTGGCGGCGCGCGCGCTTGACCTGGCGGTCCACCACCGGGTCGCGGATGCGCTGGTACATATAGACCCCGGAGTGGACCAGGCCGGTGAAGGCCGCGCCCCCCAGTTCCAGCCCCACGAAATGGGGCACCAGCACGATCACCGGCCGGCCGGCGGCGATACAGGCGTCGATGACCTCGCGGTTGCGGATGCGCACCAGGCGCTTGAGCCGCGCCCGCGAGACCCCCCACACGACCCCTTGGCTGACAGCGGCCACCCCCAGCCAGCCGAAATGGTCGCGCAGGATGCGCTCGCGCTGGGCCGGCGTACGCTCGGCGAGACAGGCGCCAAGGTTCAATCGGGCGACCTCACGCCGCTGCGCCGCCAGCAGATAGCCAAGCCGACCGAGCCCCTGCCCCAGGGCCCACAGCAGCGCAAAGGGGAGCCGGCCCAGGACATAGGCCAGGCCGACGGCAAACCAGCTCGGCCAGTGGCGCGGGTGCCAGAGGGCGGGGGCCAGGGGCCGTGCATCCTGGAGCGGGGTGGATGCGGAGTCAGCCATTCAACGATAAGGAACGGTTCACTGATAAGTCAAACAAGGCCATTTAAGCATGCTCCAGGCGTCGTTGTCGTTGTCGTTGTCGTTGTCGTTGTCGAGATTATCGTAGTGCCCCGGATTCTCTCGCACTCCAAATTGCATCGCTGCTTCGATTACGATTACGACAACGACAACGAGACATCACCGCTCGAACTTGTAGAAGATGTCCCCACCCGGCGTATCCCCGCTCTCGGTCTGGAGTTCGATGCTGCGGCTCAGGTCGTACCTCAGCCGCACCGCATTCTTGCTGTCGCCGGTCCCGCTCTCGTACTCCATATAGAGCTTGGGCGCGACATAGGTCCCCACCGACAGGGCCTGCCCCCCCTGGCCCCCGTCGGCGCGGGGCGCGATGCCGGTCAACAGGTACTTGGTGATCTCTGCCTGATTCATGCCCGGGTCACTCTCGGAGAAGAAGGCGAGCTTGGAGTTGCGCAGGGTACCCACCACCCGCACCCCGGCGCTCAGGTTGCCGCTCTCGCGCTGGGCCAGGAGCAGCAGCCCCGGGTTGCCGATGGGGCTTCTGGCGTAGACCAGCCGCCCCTGGGTGATGGTCAGGGGGGCGCCCAGCTCGGTGCCCAGGCCGCTCAGCAGCGGGATCAGATCGGCCCCCAGTCCGACCCCGGGGGAGAACCGGTAGACCCCGTCCACGATCGCCAGTTGCCCATCGCCCAACATCTCCCGACCCGGTTCCTGCAGGACGCGCAGATCGCCGGTCAGGCGTCCGCGCACCCCGAAGGCATCGATGGTCACGTCGTTGCCCAGCGTCAGGCGCAGGTCGATGTCCACCGGGAAGGGCGGCTTGCGCGCCCCGGCCTGATCGACCAGGACCACGTCCGCGGACGGCAGCAGGGTCCCGGCCGGGATCTTGCGCGGGCGGATGCGCGCCTCCGGGACCCGGATCTCGCCCCGCACCTGGGCGCCCTGGGGCGACAGGGCGACCGTGATGTCCGGTGAGGCCAGGACATGATACTCCTGCGTGTTCGCCACCGGCAGCCGGTCACCCGCGAGCTGCAGTCGACCGCTGAACCCGCCCGCCCCGTTCTGCGCCCCACCGGTGAGGGTGAGGCGCCGACCGCCGACCTCGCCCTGACCCTGGACGGTCAGGCGCTCCAGCGTCGGGGCGGTGACGGTCAGGTCCAGGTTGGTGATCCTGGTACCGGCGAGCGGCACCTCGGCCCCGAAGCCGCGCAGCGTCGCCTGGCCCTTGACCCCGGGCCTGGCCAGGGTCCCGCCCAAGGCGAAGTCCAGGGCCAGGCGCCCGGTCACCGCGGTCACCTGCGGTACCAGGTTGGCGATGCGATTGAGCCCGGTGAGGGTCCCGCGCACCGTGCCGCGTAGGGGCTGATCCGGGCGCGCCGGGGCGTCGAGGCGCCAGCCCGGCAGGTCCACGCTGGCCCCGAGTTGGGCCAGGTCCTTGAGCGGCAGGTCCAGCCGCGCCCCCAGGCCCTGGGCCCCGGCCTCCAGCGTCAGGCGCGTGCGCGACAGGTCGAGGTCCTCGAACCCGGCCCGGCCCAGGTCCAGGCGCAGCCCACCCTGGGGCAACTCGGCCACCGCGCTGCCGCGCAGCTCCGGCCCCCTGGCCGTGAAGCGCCCCTTGACCCGGGCGGCACCCCGCGCCGTCAGATTGGCGGGCAGCAGGCCCGCGACCAGCTCCGCCCCCAGGCGGTCGAGGTCGATATCCACCGTCCACTGGCCGGGGTCCGTCTGATCGAACCCGAGGCAGCCCCCGGAGCGCTGGCCGTTGCGCAGGCATAGGGGCCCCACCGCGATCCGCGGGCCGGCCAGGCTGAGCGGCATGGCCTTCTGGAGGCGCCAGCTGCCGTAGGGCCCGCTGTCCAGGTCAAGTTGGCTCAGGGTCCCCCGATAGGCACCGAAACCGGAACTGGCACCAGCCTGCTGGAGCCCACCGGCCGCCTCCAGACGGATCGACAGGGGTGCGCCGAGGGCCACGACGCTCAGGCGATGGCTCGGCATGGTCCCCGTCGCGCGCACCCGCAGGGTCTCCCAGCGCAGGCCGGCGGCGGCGAGCCCCTGGCCATCCAGGTCGACCCGCAAGGGACCCATCGGCGTCAGGGCCAGGTCCACGGAACCGCTGAGGCGCTCGATGCCCTGACCGGCCAGCGCCGCGTCCCTTAAGTCCAGTTCCACGGCGAGCGTCGGCGCCTTCACACGGCCCTGCACCTGGCCCTTGGCCCGCACGCTCCCCCGCGCCCCCGGCAGCAGGCTCGCCAGGTCCGGTGAGGCCAGTTCAAAGCGCAGGGCCAGGTCCTCGGCGATCACGCCGTCCAGGCGCGCACTGCTGGGGCCGGAGGAGGCATTGAGCCCCTCAATGCGGATGGTCCCCGCCGCCATCTGCACCTGACCCGCGGCGGCGATGGGATAGCCGCGCAGGCTCCCCTGCAACCCGGCGAGCGTCGCCGTCAGGTTGGGCCCCGCCGCCTCCAGGGTGCCGCGGCTGCTGAGACGGGCGTCGATGCGGCCCGGCCACTGCGGGACATAGGACCCGGGGTCGAGCCCGGTGGCCGTCAGGTCCGCCTCCCAGGCGAGCGCCGGGTCCCAGGCGACGCGGGCGCGGCCCTCAATACGGCCCTTGAGGATTTCCAGGCGCAGGGTCTCGATTTGGGTCCCCTTGGCATCGCCCTGGCCACCGAGCTGCAGGCGCGCGGGCGGTAGCCCGGGGCCCTGGGAAGCGGCGCTGAGATCGTAGCTGAACCCGGCCAGTGCGCCCTTGGTCGCCAGGCTGAGGCCGATCCGGTCAGCGAGACCTGAAGTGGGTCCGGGGGTGGATCCGCCGGCGGGGCTGAGCAGGGCCGGGTTCAGGTCCCGCGCCCCCAGCTTGAGGTCCCAGCCGAGCGTCGGCGCCCAGGTGAAGGTCCCGGTCGCGTCCAGGCTGCCGCCCAGGGTGAGGAGCCTGAGGGCGCCGATCCGGGTCCCCTTGGCGTCCCCCTGGCCCTTGAGATCCAAATCGAGCGCCGGAAATCCGGGTCCCTGCACCAGGCCGGAGAGCGCATAGTCATAGGCGTCGAAGGTGCCGGACGCCGCGATCCGGCCCTGGGGTGCCGTGGCGGTCAGGGCGCCGGTCAGCGGCCAGCGCAACCGCTCCCAGGCGCCGGTGAGGCTGAAGGTCCCGGGCTCGGGTTTCAGGTCCAGTTCGCCCTTGGCCGCGAAGGTTGCCCCGGAGACGGACTCGGTCAGTTTTAGGGTGCGCAGGTCGAGCCGCCGATCCTGCCACTGGGCCTCCAGGGCCGCCTGCAGGTGGCCGAAGTCGGCACGCTCGGGCGCCGTCGCGTCCAGGTGGCCGGTGAGGGTGGCGGCGTCGAGGTTCCCGTGGGTCTCCAGGCGTCCGCTTACCGCGACCGGCGGGGCGTCGACCTGAAAGTCCGGCACCTGCACGCCCTTGACCTGCACCACCGCATCCCACCCCGGGCGCCCCAGCACGTCATCGACCTGGGCGTTCAACTGCACCTGGAGCGAGCCGGTCAGGTCGTCATCCACGACCAACCGGGCCAGGTCCCCGCCGATGCGCCCGCGACCCTGGATCCGCACCGCGGGCGGCATGGTCAGTTCCCAGTCCAGCGTGAGCGCCAGTGGATACTGGTCCGTCAACTGCGCCTGACCCGCGGCCCTGACCGTCAGCCGTGACCCGGCCACCACCAGTTCCACGCCGACCAGGTCCAGGTCACTGCCCGCGATCCGCGCCCCCAGTTTGGCCCGATCGAGCACGAACAGAGGTTTCGCTACGCCCCGGTGCAGGACCCGCAGATTCTCCACCAGGGCCTCCCCGATCTCGACCTGCAAGGGCAGCACCACATGGGGCAAGACAATGGCCGCCGTATCGGCGGCCTGGGCGGCCTCCGCCGGGGTCGTGATCACATCCAGATCGCGCACGACGATGCGGGCGATGCGCAGGGTGCCGGTGACGGATGCCAGCGGCGACCAGTCCAGATCCAGGCGGCCCAGGCGCAGGTCCAGGTCCGGCAGCCGGACCTCCAGGGCCCTGAGGTGCAACCGCCCCAGGACCCGCCCCTGCACCGCACCCACCTGGATCAGGCCGGGTGCCAGGTCCGACGCCAGGGCAAACGCGGCGCGCAACCCGGTCTGGGTGCCGAGGATGAACCCCACGAGCAGCACCAGGAGCAGCAGGACCGAGCCCAGGACCCCGCCCACCAGCCGCAGGGCGCGGCGCAGCGGGCGGCGGCCGGACGCGATGGGACCGCTCGCCGCGGGGGCGGGCGGGGGCGGCGCGACGGCTTCTTGGGTATCCGCGGTCATGCTGGGGGCGGTGATCCTAAAATCAGCGGTGAAGCGCAACGGCGGCGCCGGCCGGGGCACCGGGGGCGCCGGATGTCATCCTAGCGGACCTGACCACGGACTGATGGCTCTTTCTGGGTTCACGGCTCCAGCGCGGCGAATTGCTGGGCGATCCAGTCGGCATCAGGCGCGGGGGCCGCGGCGGAGTCCGGGTCCCGCGGCAGGATCAGGCGCAGCCGCAACCCGTCGCCGCCGGGCGCGAGCTGCGCGTCCAGCGTGCCGCCATGGTGCCAGGCGATCAGATAGGCCGACAGCAGGTCCTCCCCGACGGGGCCGCCGCCGCCCCCGGTGAACTCCAGCGCCAGGGCCTGGCCAGGGGCCCCCGAGGCGCCAGGGGACGCCTCGCGCAGCGGCACTTGGGCACCGGCAGAGGGCCGCAGCGCATCGATGAGGAGATCCAGGTGGGCCCGCAGGCCGCGGATGGGGGCGGCCTCGCCGTCGGCCGCCAAGCCATGGTCGGCGAGTAGCACGGCCGGCTCGATCAGGTCCGGAAAGCCCCCGGCGGCGGTCGCGTCCAGCGCCCGCAGGCGCCGATGCAAGGCCATGAGGTCCCGCGTCGCCCGCGCCCACAGACCCCAGGCCTCCTGGGCCTCGGCGGGCAGGGGTGCCGACGGCGGCGTAGCCGCAGCCGCGCGCGCCCAGGCGCCGAGCGCCTGGGGGGCGGCCCGCAGGTGATCGAGACCGGCCGCGATGGCCAGCAGGCTGCACAGGCGGTCCGCGTGGGCGGCACGCGCGCGCACGCTGAGCTTCTCCTCGACCAACAGGTCGCGCTCGCGCCGCAACAGATAGAACTCCATGCCGTGGCGCAGGTCCGCACGCAGACTGTCCAGGTCCCAGGGCTTGGTGATGTAGCGCAGGATCTCACCGCGGTTGACCGCGGCGATGGCGTCATCCAGGTCGGAATAGGCCGTGGTCAACATGCGGACCGTCTGCGGCCAGTCCCGGCGCACCTGCTTGAGCAGTTCCACGCCCACGGCGCCCGGCATCCGCTGATCGGTGATCAGGATGCCGACCTGCTCGCCCTGGGCCTGCATCAGGGCCCCGGCCTCGGCGACGCTGCCCGCCGTCAGGACCTTGAACTCCCGCAGAAAGGCGAGACGAAAATACTTGCGTGCCTGCTCCTCGTCGTCGACGAACAGGATGGCGGGACGCTCATCGGGCGGGGTGATCGTCATTGCTGCTCCTCTGGCACGCGGCCCTCATCGCGCAAGTGCTCCGGCACCGGCGGGAACCGCAGGTCCAGTTGAGTGTACTCGCCCAGGCGCGAGGTGCAATCGATCGTGCCGCCCAGGGCGCTCAGGACGCGTCGACAATAGGGCAGGCCCATCCCGGTTCCGCAGCCGACGCGCTTGAGGCTGAAGAACTCGTCGAAGACGCGCGGCACGGCCTCCGGCGGGACACCGCAACCGGTATCGACCACGGACAGCAGGTTCCAGGAGGCACCTGGTGCGAGGTGCAGGCAGAGGTCGCCGTGACCAGCGCTGTGAATGGCGTCGAGTGCATTCTTGATCAGGTTGTAGATGACATGGATCAAGAGCGTGGGCGAGCCCAGGACCAGGAAATCGCTGCCCGTGATCCGGATCAGGTCACGGTCGCCGGAAGCGAAGGGGAAGCCGGCGAACGCCTCGTCGATGACCGCGCGGATGGAGACCGGGGACGCGGACTCCCCGGGCGCGCGGCCCGAACCCGCATTCATCAGCATCAGGCTGAGGAAGATACGCGAGCGATTGGCGGCGTCCTCGATCGTCTTCACCGAGGTCGCGAGTGCCGCCAGCACCGGCTCGGGGATGGCCCCGGTGTGGGGTCTGGGCGCATGGCGGTAGGCGGCCACCAGGGGCGGCAGATAGCGCTCGATCCCGGCCGCCGCGCTGGCGATGGTCGCCAAGGGGGTGGCCAACTCGTGCGCGACGTGGGAGGCGAGCCCGGTCATCGTCTCGCGGCGCGCCATGAGCAGGTCCAACTCGGCCCGTCGCCGCCGATGCAACTGCATGGCCGAGCGCAGGTCCTCGCGCAGGGCGGTCAGGTCCCAGGGCTTGAGGATGAACCGGTGGATCTCGCCGCGGTTGACGGCCAGCATCGCGGCGGCCAGATCGGTGTAGGCGGTGGTCAGGAGCCGGATGACCTGCGGATAGCGCTCCTTCACCTTGACCAGGAGTTGCACGCCGGTCTCCAGCGGCATGCGCTGGTCGGTGACCAGGACACCGACCCCGTCACCGGCGCCGTCCCCGGCGAGCACCTGCTCGGCCTCCGCGGCGCTGGCGGCGGTCAGCACCCGAAACTCCCCGCCGAAGGCGCGCGCGAAGTATTTGAGGGTCTTGGGCTCGTCGTCCACGTACAGAATGGCCGGCGCCCCCGGATCCGGGTCGGCCGCGGCACCCGGGCTCATCGCCCCCCCCCGGGCCGCGGCGCGCCGGCCGCGGCCGTCGGCCGGCGCGACACGCACAAGCGCTGTTGGGCGGCCCGCTTCATGGTTCGCCCCCGTCGGCCGCGGGCAGATCGAACGCCAATTCAGTACCCTCCCCCGGCCGGCTCGACGCGGTGAGCCGACCCTGGTGATTGCCGATGATGGTATGGCAGATGCTCAAGCCCAGACCCATGCCCTGCCCCACGTCCCGGGTGGTGAAAAAGGGGTCGAAGATGCGGCCCAGGGTCGCCTGGTCGATGCCGACCCCATTATCCACGACGCGCACCCGCAAGCGCCCCCCGTCGGTCTCGCCGATGATGCGGATCACCCCGGGGCGCCCGTCGCCGGTGGCCACGATCGCCTTGGACGCGTTGCCCAGAAGGTTGACCAGCACCTGCGTGAGATGACTCTTGGAGCCCAGCACCGGGGCCGGGCTCGCCAGGCTACGCACCACCTCGATCCCACTGAGATCATGGGCGGAGAAACGCAAGGCCGCGTCGACCACCTCATTGAAATCGAGCCGGCCGGACCGCTGCGCCTCCGACGGATAGGCAAAGGCGCGCAGATCGGTCACGATGACGCGGATCCGCTGCATGCCCTCGTTGATGTCGCCGACGATCTCGCGCAACAACTCGTCGCCCTGGACGGCCGGGTCGGCAGCGAGCAACTGCAGCGCGGTCAAGGTGTAGTTCAGCGGGTTGTTGATCTCGTGGAGCAGGCCGGCCGACAGGCTGCCCAAGGCATTGAGCTTCTCGCTCTGGATGAGTTGCGCCTGGGTCGTCTCCAGGTCCTTGAGCGCGCGCTCCAGGCGCAGGTTGCGCGCCGCCAGGTCCCGCTCCAGGCGGGCATTCTCCAGGAGGTTGCGCAGACGGGTCAGGACCTCGACGGTGCTGAAGGGCTTGGTCAGGAAATCGTCGGCGCCGTGCTCCAGGGCCGTCAACTTCGAGTGCTCGTCAGCGCGGGCGGTCAGTAGCATGATGCGCATGGTCCGGTGTTTGGGGTCGGTCCGGATCCGCCGACAGACCTCCAGACCGTCCAGCTGCGGCAACATCAAATCGAGCAGGACCAGGTCCGGCTCCAGGTCCAAGGCCAGCCGCAGGCCTTCGGCCCCGTCCCGCGCCTGGAGCACCAGATACTCCGGCTCCAGAATGCCGACCAGGTAGCGACGCATGTCCGGCTCGTCGTCGACCACCAGGACCCGGGCGCGGTCGGGCGCACCCGCGGCCGGCACCGCCACGAACCCGGCGTCCGGTCCGTCAACCGCGAGACCGCCGCGGTATTCCGCCAGGCGATGCATGGCCTCGATCGGGTCGTCGGACGCGGGCGCGACCAGGTCCGGGACCACCCCGGACACGGCCGGCAGCCGCACCGTCATCGTGGTACCTACCCCGGGCACGCTGGCGACGGACACCGCCCCGTTCATCCGCTCGGTCATTTCCTTGACCAAGGCGAGTCCCAGCCCGGTCCCCCGGTAGCGACGGGTACTGGACCCATCCGCCTGGCGAAAGCGCTCGAAGATGTGCGCCTGGTCGGCCTTCGCAATGCCGATGCCGTTGTCCTGCACGGCCACGATCACCCGCCCATCCTGGGACCGGCTGGTCACACGAATGACACCATCCGCATCGGTAAACTTGATGGCATTGGCGAGGAGGTTCACGAAGACCTTCTCCAGTGCGCGAAGATCACCCAGGGCCACCTGGGGACCCGAGGCCAGGTCCGCGACCAAGCGCAGCCCCTTGGTCGCGGCCAGGTGCGTCATGGCCTCCACCAGACCGCCGAGCAGCCGATCGACATCGACCGGCCGGCTTTGCAGGTTCTCGTGCCCCTCTTCCAGCCGGATCACATCGAGCAGGTCGTTGACCAGCTTCAACAACCGCAGCGCATTGTCGCGCACCGCCTGCAGGCGCTCCCTGACCCGCCCGGAGAGTTGCTCCCGCCCCTCCAGCAAGTCCTGGACCGGGGCCAGGATCAACGTCAGCGGGGTGCGCAACTCATGGCTCACGTTGGCGAAAAAAATGGTCTTCTGCCGGTCCAGATCGGCCAGCTCGCGATTGCGCAGTTCCAACTGATAACTCAGCAAGAATTCCGAATAGCGCCGGGTTCCGAGGAAGTGACTGGAGAGCGATGCGATGGTCCCGGTGCTGACCAGAAAGAACAGATTGCCGAGAAAATCCACCCCCATCGCGGAGGTCGCATTGGCGGCACACGCGAGCCAATACCCGAGATAGGTCAGCATGCAGAAACCGACGGTCTCATGCACCCTGGTCGGCAACAGCAGACCCATCGCGATCACCGTGAGGTTCAGCCCTGCATAGTAGGTCGAGGCAGCCCCGTCGGTGACCAGGATCATGACCAGGATCATCACCTGAATCATCAGGAACAGGGCCACCGTGACGCCTTTCACGTGCGCGCGCAGACGCCGACTGACCACACTCGCCAACACCATGATGAGCACGGTACAGGACAGGCGCAGCACCAGAAACAGCACCCCCCACTCCGGGTAGATCATAAAATCCAGCACCGAGAAGATAGGGATCAGGGACGCCGCAATCACCGATGAGATCAAGGAGAAGCGCAACCATTGCGCGCGCGTATAGTCGCGATACGCCGAGGCAACGTTCGCCTCAACGAGCGCTGGCCGACTCACCCTTGCGCACCTCCAGACACACGTTGATGCCGGTCGCATCGGTGAAGATACGCTGGCGCCCGAGTCCCGGCACCAACCGGGCCATCTGCTCCTCGTTACGATAGATCAGATACCAGTCGGCCAGGTGCTCCAGGACATAGCGGTGCGAGCGCTCCAGGTGCATATTCGTCACCAGGACCACCCCCCCGGGGGTGATCCAGTCGTAGAACAGCCGGATCAGCCGGGCGCACACCCGATCCGACAGATAATCGAAGAGCCCGGCACAATAGACGAAATCGAAGCGCGCCTGAAATTCCTCTCCGAACGGGGAGGAACCGGCCTTGAGCAGCGCATGAACGGACTTGTGCAGAAACTCCACGCGCACGCGCTGCCCGGCCGCCGCGGCCGCCGCGGCGATCCGCTCCTGCGCATAGGCCAGCGTCTCGGCATTGAAGTCGAGCATGAAGAAATGGGCGCGCTCCGCGTCGCGCACCGTGGCGACGAAGCGCTGGACCTCCAGCGCCGGACCGCACCCGACGCTCAGGATGTCGATCTCGCTGCGCGGATCGGCCGCTACCGCCGCGCGCAGATACTCCTCCAGCGTCGCCACGCGATTGATCACACATTCGGCGATCGGCAACCGGACATAGGCGGTATTGACGATCTTGGCATAGGCCGTCGGACCCTCCGGCGCCTGCCGGTGGATCATGTTCATCATCTCGTAGTCGCCGGCATAGCCCAGGGGCTTATGGTAGGTGCGGTGCAGGAACGGCGAGCGCATCACCAGGGGGTGCAACTCGCGCTGGAACCAACTCTTGTGGATGCCGACCGCCGCGGGCGGCAGCAGCGCCGCCTCCGCCTCGAAGCGGCAGTGCAGCGCGGCGAGCTTCTCATAGAGCGGCGCGGCAAATCGCAACAGCTCGCCGCAGGTCGAGAACCAATTGAGGGCAGCCTTCTCCTCATTGAGCCGCACCTGCTCCAGCCATTGATTCAGGGCGACGAAAAAGGCGCGCAGATCGCCCACTGCAATACGATAGCCAGGGGCCAGACAATGATGCTCTTCCCAGCGCGCCACGAAGTCCCCGGCCGCCGTGCAAAAGGCTTCGTCATCGTCCAGGTGACGCAACGGCTCGAGCCAGGGATCGATGAGCGCCGCCGAGACGATCAGCATCAAGCCGGTATTGACCAGGTTGTTCACCACGGCGCGCCCGCCGTAGATGGTCTGCTCGCCGCGGCGAATCGTCAGGTGCTGTAGCACCTCGCTCAATTGTACGATAGAATAGGGGTTATAGACCTCAAAGACTGCGGCGCTGCCCTCGACCCTCAGGAGGGTGCCACGTGCGGCCTCGCCCTGGCTGTTGCGAAACGTCACCAGACTATGCAGGGATGGGGACTTGATTGTCACTGAGTTGACATCTTCTTCGCGATGCGTCGGCGCCCCCAATGCTGAGCTGAAGCGAAACCGGACGCCCGAACGTCACGACCAGCTCCCACGCCCGCGCGTGGGAGGCGAAACAATCAGGGTCCGTCCCATCCGGGTCCCGCGCGGGAACCAGCTCAGTTCTTGCTCTTGTCGACTAGCTTCTTTTCCTTGATCCAGGGCATCATCTCGCGCAGCCGCTCACCGACGATCTCGACCTGATGCTCCTGGCCGAGGCGGCGCAGGGCCTTCATCTTGGGCGCGCCCGCCTGATTCTCCAGGATGAACTCCCGGGCGAACTCGCCGGACTGGATCTCGCCCAGGATGCGCTTCATCTCAGCCTTGGTCGCGTCGGTTACGATGCGCGGACCGCGGGTGAAATCGCCATACTCCGCGGTATTGGAGATCGAGTAGCGCATGTTTGCGATGCCGCCCTCGTAGATCAGGTCGACGATCAGCTTGACCTCGTGCAGGCACTCGAAATAGGCCATCTCGGGGGCATAGCCGGCCTCCACCAAGGTCTCGAAACCGGCCTTGATCAGGGAGGTCAGGCCACCGCACAGGACCACTTGCTCACCGAAGAGGTCGGTCTCGCACTCCTCGCGGAAGCTGGTCTCGATGACCCCAGCGCGCCCGCCGCCGTTGGCGCTGGCATAGGCCAGGGCGATGTCGCGGGCCTGACCGGAGGCGTCCTGGAAGACGGCGATGAGAGATGGCACACCGCCGCCTTGGGTATAGGTGGAGCGCACCAGATGTCCAGGGCCCTTTGGCGCGATCATGATCACGTCCAGGTCCGAGCGCGGCTCGATCTGGCCGAAGTGGATATTGAACCCGTGGGCGAAGGCCAGGGCGGCACCCTGCTTGATATAGGGCGCGATGTCTTCGCGGTAGATGCGCGCCTGATGCTCGTCCGGGGCCAGGAGCATGACCACGTCCGCGGCGGCCACGGCGTCCTTGATCGGTTTGACATCCAAACCGGCATTGGCCGCCTTGGCGGCGGAGGCGGACCCGGGGCGCAGACCGACCGTGACGGAGACGCCGGATTCCTTCAGGTTATTGGCGTGGGCGTGACCCTGGGAGCCGTAGCCGATGATGGCGACCTGGCGGCCCTGGATCAGGGAGAGGTCGGCGTCCTTATCGTAGTAGACGTTAATGCTCATTTGCGCTGCCTAAGTTTTGGGATGGTTGAAAGTCCGCGCGACGCGCAACTGAGTGAGAAACAATCGAGTTGGCACTGGGTCTACCGCGACGCCCTCTGATTGGGGCTACGGCGTTCGCATTTCCACCTCCGCCGGGGTGCCGCGCACGCCAGCGCGGCACCCCACCGAAAGGCGGGTCCTAGGCCCCTAACTCATTTGCGTTCATGTGCGGACTGAACGAATTACAGGGACAGGCCCAGGCCCTTCTCGCCGCGGGCGATGCCGGTGGGGCCGGAGCGGACCACCTCGACGAGTTGGCCCTCGGGCACCGCATCGATAAAGGCATCGAGCTTCTGCGAGGCGCCGGTGAGTTCGACGACATAGCTCACGTCGGTCACGTCGATGATCTTGGCGCGGAAGATGTCGACCAGACGCTTGAGTTCCTGGCGGTTCTCACCCTCGGCGCGGACCTTGATCATCATCATCTCGCGCTCGATGTGGGGACCTTCGGTGAGGTCCAGCAGCTTGACCGTGTCGACCAGCTTGTTGAGCTGCTTCTTGATCTGCTCGACGATCTCCTCATTCCCGGTGGTCACCAGGGTCATGCGTGAGAGGGTCGGGTCATCCGTCGGTGCGACGGTCAGCGACTCGATATTGTACCCGCGGGCGGAGAAGAGTCCGGCCACGCGCGACAGTGCACCCGCCTCATTCTCCAGCAGCACGGCAATGATGTGTCTCATCTTAGGCCAACTCCCTCTCGGACGAACTGGGCGCGAGGTGCATCTCGTGATGCCCCTTGCCCGCCGCAATCATCGGATAGACGTTCTCGGTGGGGTCCACGACCACATCGAGGAATACGAAACGGTCCTTCATCGCGAAGGCCTCCTGCATGGCGGCCGGAAGCTCCGCCGGGCGCTCCACCCGCATCCCGACGTGGCCGAAGCTCTCCGCCAACTTCACGAAGTCGGGTAGCGCATCGACATAGGAATGGGAGTAGCGGCTGTCGTAGAAGAACTCCTGCCACTGGCGCACCATGCCCATATAGCCGTTGTTCAGCAGGATCACCTTGATCGGCAGGTTGTACTGCTTGCAGGTCGCCATTTCCTGGATACACATCAGGATGCTGGCGTCGCCGGTGATACACGCGACCTGCGCCTGCGGGAAGGCGAACTGAACGCCCATGGCCGCCGGCAGGCCGAAGCCCATGGTGCCCAGACCGCCGGAATTGATCCAGCGCCGCGGCTTGTCGAAGGGATAGAACTGGGCGGCGAACATCTGGTGCTGACCCACATCGGAGGTCAGATAGAGGTCGCCACCGGTCACCTTGTACAGGGTCTCGACGGCGAATTGCGGCTTGATCTTGTCGCTTGCCCGGTCGTAGTGCAGGCAGTCCACCCGCCGCCACTCACCGATCTTCTCCCACCAGTCCGCCACCGCCCGCTCCACCGGGCTCGGGGCCTGCTCCTTCCACAGCCGAAGCAAGTCGGCGAGTACGCTCGCGACCTGGCCGACGACGGGCACGTCAACCCGCACGTTCTTGGAGATGGACGAGGGGTCCACGTCGATGTGGATCACTTTGGCGTGGGGACAGAAGTGCTCGATCTTGCCGGTCACCCGATCGTCGAAGCGCGCCCCGATGGCGATCAGCACGTCGGTCTCGTGCATCGCCATGTTCGCCTCATAGGTCCCGTGCATCCCGAGCATCCCCAGGAATTGGGGATCGGTCATGGGATAGGCCCCCAGCCCCATCAGGGTGCTGGTGATGGGGTAGCCGGACAGCCGCACCAACTCCGTGAGTTGTGCCGAGGCCTCGCCCAAGACCACGCCGCCCCCGGTGTAGAAGATCGGGCGCTTGGCCTGGATCATCAGGTCGAAGGCGCGCTTGATCTGACCCTGGTGCCCCTTCTCGGTGGGGTGATAGGAGCGCATCCGGATCTCGCGCTGGTAGACATAGGGGATCTTGACGTTGGGGTCCGTCACATCCTTGGGAACGTCCACCACCACCGGCCCGGGACGCCCGGTGGTCGCGATGTAGAAGGCCTTGCGCAGGGTAAGCGCCAGGTCACGCACGTCTTTGACCAGGAAGTTGTGCTTCACGCAGGGACGGGTGATGCCGACCGTGTCCACCTCCTGGAAGGCATCGCTGCCGATCACCGGGGTGGGCACCTGACCGGTGATGCACACGAGCGGGATCGAGTCCATGTAGGCCGTAGCGATCCCGGTCACCGCGTTGGTTGCGCCGGGCCCGGACGTGACCAGACAGACGCCGCACTTGCCGGTCGCCCGGGCATAGCCGTCGGCGGCATGGGAGGCACCCTGTTCGTGCCGGACCAGGATGTGCTTGACCTGGTCCTGTTTGAACAGGGCATCGTAAATGTGCAGGACCGACCCACCGGGGTAGCCAAAGACGTATTGGACCCCCTCGTCGATCAACGCCTGGACGACGATCTCGGCACCGCTGAGCTGCACCGCGTTCAGTTCCACCTTAGTCGACCTCCAAATCAGACCAGTCGCGACCCGCCGCGGGACGAGGCCTGCCCCATCCCGGGAACCGGGAGGGGGACCGGCCCCGCACGTGCGGGGGCAGCGAACCGGAGAAGCATAAGAGAGCTTGTTCAAAAGGATTCAACGTTACAGGAGACCGGCGCCCAGGGTCAATACGTCGGCCGCAGCAGGACCGCGGTCGGCGCCGTTCCCCAGCCCTCCGACGGGCGGTTCCCATCGGCTCCCCCAAGGGCCATACTTTGCGTCATGAAGCAGCGATCCCAACCCGCGAACCCCACCGGATCGGCGCGCACCGTGGTTTCCGGCCGCGCGGCCCTCACCCCGCTGCTGGCGGCGGCGGCGGGTCTGTGGCTCGCCTGCGCGCCCGCGGCGGGCGCGCGCGAGCTTTACCGCTGGGTAGACGAGACGGGCACGACCGTCTACTCGCAACTGCCGCCCCCCACCGGCACCCCGGCCACCAGGGTCGAACCACGCGCGGGACCGCAGGACGCCACGGTCCAAGAGGCGCTGGAGCGGCTGCGCGGTGAACTGGAGCAGGACTTCGACCAACGCGATCAGCAGGCCCGCGACGCGGCGGCAGCGAGCAAGAGGGCCGCCGAGCAGGCCACCCGCCAGAGCAACTGCGAGGCGGCACGCAAGAACCTGGAGACCCTGAAGACCCACGGCGGCGGGCGGCTGCGTACCACGGACGGCAAGTCAGGGTTCCGCTCCAAAGACGAACTGGCGAACCTGCAGGCGCAGACGCTCCGGCAGATCGAGGACCATTGCCGGTAGGCCCGCACCCACTCGCGCGACGACGGATTTGTCTCTGTGCCCCGCGCGCCCTAGACTACCGGCCTTTTACCTCGGGATCCCCGGCCCCATGCGCACCTCGCAGTTTCCCCTCCAGACGCTCAAAGAGACCCCGGCCGACGCCGAGGTCATCAGTCACCAGCTCATGCTGCGTGCAGGCCTGATCCGCAAACTCGCGGCCGGCCTCTACACCTGGCTGCCGCTGGGCCTGCGGGTGCTGCGCAAGGTCGAGCGCATCGTACGGGAGGAAATGGCGCGCGCCGGCGCACTCGAAGTCCTGATGCCTGCGGTGCAACCCGCTGAACTGTGGCAGGAATCCGGGCGTTGGGACCAGTACGGCCCGGAACTGCTGCGTTTGAAGGACCGCCACCAGCGCGAATTCTGCTTCGGCCCGACGCATGAGGAGATCATCACCGAACTGGCCCGCAACGAGCTCAAAAGCTACAAGCAGTTGCCGATCACCTTCTACCAGATCCAGACCAAGTTCCGCGACGAGATCCGGCCCCGCTTCGGCGTCATGCGCGCCCGCGAGTTCCTGATGAAGGACGCCTACTCCTTCCACGCGGACGACGCCTCGCTCACCGCGACCTACGCCCTGATGCACGCGGCCTACTCGCGCATCTTCACCCGCTGCGGGCTCGACTTCCGCCCGGTCCAGGCCGACACCGGCAGCATCGGCGGCAACGCCTCGCACGAGTTCCACGTGCTGGCCGCGGCGGGCGAGGACGCCATCGCCTTCTCCACCGGCGGCGACTATGCCGCCAACGTGGAACTGGCCGAGGCGCTCGCCCCGGCCGCCGCCGCGCCGACACCCGCGCAGGAGGCGCGACTGGTGGACACCCCGACGGCCCGCACCATCGCCGATCTGGTGGAGCAATTCGAGCTGCCCATTGAGTGTACCGTCAAGACCCTGGTGGTGGCCGCCGCAGACGATGTCCCGGGTGGTCTGGTGGCGCTCCTGGTCCGCGGTGACCACGAACTCAACGCGGTGAAGGCCGCCAAACTCCCCCAGGTCGCGGCCCCCCTGCGCATGGCGGGCGAGGCCGAGATCCGCGCCGCCATCGGCGCCGGCCCGGGCTCGCTAGGCCCCAAGGACCTGCCCCTGCCCTGCATCGTCGACCGCGCCGTCGCCGTCGCCGCCGACTTCAGCGCCGGGGCCAACCAGGACGGCAAGCACTGGTTCGGCCTCAATTGGGGCCGGGACCTGCCCCTGCCCGCGGTCGCCGATCTGCGCAACGTGGTGGACGGTGACCTGAGTCCCGCCGGCGACGGTACGCTACGCATCGCTCGCGGCATCGAGGTCGGTCACATCTTTCAACTCGGGCGCAAGTACAGCGACGCCATGAAGGCTACGGTCCTGGGCGAGGACGGCAAGGCGCTCACCATGACCATGGGCTGCTACGGCATCGGCGTTTCCCGGGTCGTCGCCGCTGCCATCGAGCAGCACCATGACGAGCGCGGCATCTGCTGGCCCGCCCCCATCGCCCCCTTCACGGTCGCGCTCCTGCCCATGAAACTCGGCAAATCCTACCGGGTACGGGAGGCCGCCGAGCAGATCTACGCCGACCTGCAGGCGGCCGGCATTGAGGTCCTGCTCGACGACCGTGACGCCCGCCCCGGCTTCATGTTCGCCGACATGGAACTGATCGGCATCCCCCACCGGGTGGTGGTGGGCGACAAGGGCCTGGACGACGGCATGGTCGAGTACAAGGGTCGGCGGGACGCTGAGATGCAATTGGTCCCGCTCGCGCAGATCGTCGCCTTCCTGGTCGAACGGCTGCGGCTGGAAGCGCCCAAAGAAGAGGGATTGTCCGCAACTGACCGCACCAAGTGACGAGTCAGAGCTAAGCTAAACAGCGAGTACCATCGTTGTCGTTGTCGTAGTCGTTGTCGTGATCCGAGAATCGACGCAATTTTGCGTGCGAGAGAATCCGGAGTGCTACGATAACCTCGATTACGACAACGACAACGACAACGACAACGCGATAAGCGCTAATGGACTGATTTGACTTGATATCCCAAACGATTCGACCTACACAGGATTCCCAGACCCTCCCAATGCCTAAAGAAGCCTCCTTCGATCGTGCTCAACTCCTCGCCTGCGGGCACGGCGAGATGTTCGGCCCGGGCAATGCCCAACTGCCGGTCCCCAATATGCTGATGATGGACCGGGTGATCCGGATCGCGAATCACGGCGGCGCCAACATGAAGGGCGAGATCATTGCGGAACTCGACATCAACCCGGATCTGTGGTTTTTCCAGTGCCACTTCCCCGGCGACCCGGTCATGCCCGGCTGCCTGGGACTGGACGCCCTCTGGCAACTGGTCGGATTCTATCTCGCCTGGGTCGGCAACCCCGGCCACGGACGGGCCCTGGGTGTCGGTGATGTCAAGTTCACCGGCCAGGTCCTGCCCACCGCCGAAAAGGTCACCTATCACATCGACATGAAACGGGTCATCAGCCGCAAACTGGTACTCGGCATCGGTGACGGGGTGGTGCAGGTCGACGGGCGCACCATCTATACCGCCAAAGACCTGCGGGTGGGGCTGTTCACCTCAACCGAGGGGTTCTAATTTCATTTCTTGACATCCCTGTCAAGAAATGAAACACAATGCTCTCTCGCTCGCAGGCCCTGCGTCATCTCTCGTCCCCAGGCTCCGAGATTGAGCCGGTATTCGCGAGCGCGATCCCGTAGGCCGGGTTAGGCGCGCGTGGCGCAGTGCTAAAAGCAAAAGCAGGCACCTGACGCGCGCCGTAACCCGACATCCGGCCGCCGAACGTCGGGGTACGCTGCGCTAACCCGACCTACGACGAATACTCGCCCGATCTCTCTGAGTGAGAATGCCGTCTTGGCCTCCCAGCGCCGCATTAGCCAAGCGCGACGCTGGAGCATCGAGGCGCACTCTAGCGTCGGAGCGCGGGAGCCCGAAGAAGAATTTGTTCCATAAGATTTTTGGCGACCACTTCCAGGCGCAGCTTTCTGTTATCTTTTCCGATTTGGTTTAGCGATCTACGCTCGCCGCTTGGTTTATCGGCGGATTTCTTGTAAGAACGTATCGGTTTGCCATTTACGTCGTTCTTAATTGAGTTATTGATTCCCAGATTTGACAGATGACAGACGCGAAGAATACGGCATCCTTCACGTAATCGCCCGTCAGCTTTGAGCCTAGCAACCGCCTCCCTTGCGTTGTCTCCACAGCACACAATGAAATCAGTGATTTCGCCAAGTTCGCCGGCAAGCCGCTCTAAGTTGCCGGCATCTAAGATTTCAGGAATTGTTGCCTGCCGGCGGCCAGTTCCGCCTGCCCCATCGAACTCCACTTTACTCCAAGAGTTCCCTACTGTGATCTTTCCTCGTTGGAAACCGGATATGGCGTAATCGTCAGTCAGTGACAGCAAAATTTCCTCCAAATTACTTCCCGTTTGGCCAGCGGCCGGTCTATTGGCCCTCTTTTCCTCTTTTCCCGGACAAGAGAGAACGACGGCAATTCTCGATTCCGAACCCTTTTCGTAATGCGCTGAAGTTCCCATTTGATTTCGAAATACAAGACTCGAGAAGTGAGGTGCCGACCCGGGCAGTACGCGCCAACCAACCAATTCCTCACAGCATCAGATCCGCGGCCAATCGCTCCCAAGGCGCAGTGAGGCGTCCGTCCTCGCACAGGAGCAACCCGTTGGCCTCCAGAATCCTCACATCGTCACGCACCTGCTGGTAATCGCGACCCAGATTGCACGCCAGAGCGACCACGCTGTCGGCCCCTTGGCGATGGACATGGCGCAAGAGTTCAAGGCGCTGCGGGGTCAGGGCGGACAGCAGGGTATCCAAGGTCAGGAAAGTCAGGTGCCGTTCGTCCACCGACTCGCCCTGCTCCGCCCGTTTCCACGCGGAGACGAAGCGTTGGGCCATATCAGCCTCGTCGCTAACATGCAGATTGAGTGTGGTCATGGTTGGCTCCGCAATCGCGCAACGTCGCTGAGAAAATCCGCCACCAGCCGCTCAGGCGTCGAAAACTCGTAGGGCTCTTCCCGGCTCCCGTAATGGCGATGGTCGCCCTTGCCGCGCTCGTTATCGTAGCCCACAAGCCTGACGCCAGCACGGCCGTAGTAGAGGCTGTACTTGAGCCCGTGGAGACGCTCAGCGTCAGCCCCCGGCAGTCGCCAAATGCGCATCGCCAAGACTCCCCCATCCGGATAGTCGGCCTTATCCTCGAAAAGCAGTTTGGCGCGCATCAAGTGAAAATGCCATAGTTCCAGTCAACATAGCAACTCGCTCACGACCGCGACGCGGGCGGGCAAGGAACGAAAGACGCGGGCCGACGACGCTCCGTGCGGCCGATCTTGCGATCCCAAGAAAAAAGGGGCGCCAAACGCCCCTTCGATTCACGGAACCTTGTAACCCGCCACTCAGGACTCGAGGTTGTCGAGCGCCTTCTGGAACCGGTTGGCGTGGGAGCGCTCGGCCTTGGCCAGGGTCTCGAACCAGTCGGCGATCTCGTCGAAGCCCTCGGCGCGGGCGGATTTGGCCATGCCCGGGTACATATTGGTGTATTCGTGGGTCTCGCCGGCGATGGCCGCCTTGAGGTTGGCGGCGGTGGGCCCGATCGGCAGGCCGGTGGCGGGATCGCCGACCACTTCCAGATACTCCAGGTGGCCGTGCGCATGGCCGGTCTCACCCTCGGCGGTCGAGCGGAACACGGCCGCCACGTCGTTGTAGCCCTCCACATCGGCCTTGGCGGCGAAATAGAGATAGCGGCGATTGGCCTGGGATTCGCCCGCGAAGGCCTCTTTGAGATGGGTCTCGGTCTTGCTGCCCTTGAGTTCCATAACGGTCTCCTCGGTTGAATGGGAGTTACTGGACCTGCGCGGGTTAGATAGGGACGCATCGCCGGTTTCCCAAATGATTTGTTCCAATGACCCCGCTTGCCGGACCAGAGGGGGTCTGGTCCGTGCCGTCACGTCTGGTGTATCCTGACTGCCGGGACAGACATCGCCGCGCCATCCGCCGCGCCGCCCGCGGTGCGGCTGCACGCGCCCTCCCCGGCGCAGCGCGCACCCGGACACCGAATTTGTGATCGATTTCCGTGCGGCCGACCCCGCGCCTTGCTAAAAGCTCTTCGACAGGCGATCCGAAACGTAAATAGCCGAAACAAGAATGGAAAACACAGTGCCACCGATCCCGCGGACGCACCACGCACAGCCAACAGCCGAGCCCGAAGAGGCCCCATCATCAAACCCCCGCCCACTGCGGCTGATCCAGATCACCGACTCGCACCTGTTCGCCCACGCCGAGGGCCGCCTGTTGGGCCTGAACACGCGGCGCAGTTTCCAGTCCGTCCTGGCCCTGGCCTTGGAGGACGAGACGCCCGCTGACGGCCTGGTGATGACGGGCGACCTGGTCCAGGACGAGACCGGCGAGGGCTATGCCTATCTGGCCCGGGTATTGGAGGACACGGGCATCCCCTGCTTCTGCATCCCCGGCAACCACGACCGCCGGGACCTGATGGAGGAGTGGCTGGGGCCGGCGGCCATGGGACCGATCGCCGACAATCGGATCGACGGCTGGAACCTGATCTTCCTGGACTCGACCCTGCCCGGGGAGGACGGCGGGCGGCTTACCCGGCGCCAGATGCACCACCTGGAGACGCTGCTGGAACGTGACCCCGGTCCCTGCCTGGTCTTCCTCCACCAGCACCCGGTGCCGATCGGCAGCGCCTGGATGGACACCATGGGCGTGGCCAACGGCGCCCAACTGCTCGCGGTGTGCGATCGTCACCCGCATCTCAAGGCGGTGATCTGCGGCCACATCCACCAGGAATTCAGCCGCGACCACGGGCACTATCAGATCCTCGGCACCCCCTCCACGTGCTTCCAGTTCCGGCCCGGCAGCCCGGACTTCGCCCTCGACGACCAAACCCCGGGTTACCGGGAGTTGCGCCTGCACGCGGACGGACGCCTCGCGACCCGGGTGGTCCGCCTGGCGCAGTACCCTGAGCCCTTGGCCCTCGAGGCCACGGGCTACTGACCCGGAACCGGGCTTCAGTCCACGGAAAATCCGGACCAGGGCCGGTACTCCCGGGACTCGCAGGTGAGGGTGTCGACCCGTGCCATGGGCGGACCCGAGCGCAGCCAGTCGCGCAGGCGCGCGAGCGCCGCCGGCGTCCCGCACGCCAGGATTTCCACCCGGCCGTCGGGTAGATTGCGGGCGTAGCCGGTGACCCCGAGACGCTGCGCCTGCTCGCGGGCGGCACCGCGGAAATAGACCCCCTGCACCCGCCCCGCAACCAGACAACGGCAGCAGACGGGCGGCTCGGCGGCGGTATCGGTTCCGACGCCTTCAGTCGTTGTTTCGGTCATGGCGCCCCCGCGATCCGGCGCGCCGGGTCCGCACGCGACACCCGCGTCGTGGCCCGTGGGACCATGGGACAGTTGAGGTGATGGATCATTCGGTACGGGCCTCCGCTGACGAGCAGCATGAGCGGTGCCGCCAAGAGACGACAACACTTTGATTATTTACTTCTTATGGGTATCCGTGCCGCTTGGGTTACACTGCGGCCTCCTGATCGAAGCGAGTGCGCGACGCTGTTACACCGGCCTGCGGCCGGTCCCCGCGCCCCGGACACCCTGCGAGGTCTTCATTTGAGCTACATCCTGGTCCTCTACTATAGCCGCCACGGGGCCACCGCCGAACTCGCCCGGCAGGTCGCGCGCGGGGTCGAATCCGTGTCGGCGATCGAGGCCCGCGTGCGTACCGTACCCGCCGTCTCGGCCGTCTGCGAGGCCGTGGCCCCGGAGGTCCCACCCATGGGGGCCCCCTATGCCACCCACGACGATCTGCGCCACTGCGCCGGGCTCGCCCTGGGGAGCCCCACCCGCTTCGGCAACATGGCCGCCCCACTGAAATACTTCCTTGACGGCACCAGCCCCCTGTGGCTCAACGGCGCCCTGGCCGGCAAACCGGCCGGGGTCTTCACCTCCACCTCCAGCCTCCACGGGGGCCAGGAAGCGACCCTGCTGACCATGATGGTCCCCCTGCTACACCACGGCATGCTGCTCCTGGGCCTGCCCTACAGCGAGGGTGATTTGCTGCACACCCGGGGCGGCGGCACCCCCTACGGCCCCACCCACTTCGGCGGCGCCGCGAACGACCTGCCGCTGAGCGAGGAGGAGCGGCGGCTCGCTCAGGCGCTCGGCCGACGGCTGGCGCGCACCGCGCTGGCGCTGCGACTCCTGCCCGACTGACCGGCAGTGGCCGCGGCCCCGTGTCCAACCCTGCCGTGCAACTGCACCTGCCGATCGAGTTGGCGCGCGAGCCGACCCTGGCCGAGTACCTGCCGGGGCCCAACGCGGAGGCAGTCGCGGCCATTCGCGGAACCGCGAGCGGACAGGGTGAGCCCTTCATCTTCCTGTTCGGCCCCCCGGAGACGGGCAAGAGCCACCTGTTGCAGGCCGCCTGCCTGGCCGCCGCCCAAGCGGGCCGCCAGGCGCACTATATCCCGCTCGGGCGACCGGGGATCGCCCCGGACATCTTGGAGTCCCTGGAGCGCCTGGACTTGGTGGCCCTGGACGATGTGCACCGGATTGCCGGGCAGCCGGACTGGGAGCGGGCGGTCTTCGACCTCTTCAACCGCCTGCGTGAGCGCGGGCGCGCCCTGGTCACCGCCGCCGCCAAGCCCCCCGACGACCTGGCGCTTGGCCTGGCGGACCTGCGCTCACGCCTGCACTGGGGACCGCGCTACCGACTGCTGCCGCTCACCGAGCCGGACAGCGAGGCCCTGCTGATCGAGTCCGCGCGGCGCCGCGGGATGCCCTTGCCCCCGGAGGTGACGCGCTACATCCTGACCCACCACCCGCGCAACCCCCGCGCCCTCCTGGATTTGGTCGCGCACATCGACAGCCTGTCACTGCGCGAACAGCGCCTGCCCACCATTCCGCTGGTGCGCCGCGTCATGCGCACCGAGGACGGGAACTAGTGCATGACGCCGAAAATCCCGCGACCATATCTGTTCGTTGTCGTTGTCGTTGTCGTAATCGTTTTCGACTCCGATTACGACAACGACAACGACAACGATCACGACCGGGAACGGTAGCGGAACTTTCGACGTTCTGCACTAGGCTACTCGTCCCGCCAACCATGGGTGCGGGCCTTGGCCGACCACACCAGGACGTACTGCACCCCGCTCACCAGGGTAGTAACCAGACAGGCCCAGGTCAGGGCCGTGACCACCCAGCCCGCCAGGGGCATGGGTCCGGCATCGGTGATGGCGGCGATCACCAGCACCAGTTGGAACAGCGTGTTGATCTTGCTGGTCAGGATCGGGGCGGCCTCCAACTCCTCGACCCGGTAGTTGTAGAGCAGCGCCCCGGCAACGATCACCAGGTCCCGGAAGATGACCGCCAGGACCAGCCACACCGGGATCAGACCCATCGAGCCAAGGACCAGGAAACAGGTCACCAGCAGGGCCTTGTCGGCCACCGGGTCGAGGATGCCGCCCAGCCGACTCTGCCACCCGTAGCTCTTGGCCAGGAAGCCGTCCACTCCGTCGGAGACCCCGGCGACGGCGAACAGCACCAGGGCCCAGCCGAATTGTTGGGACAGCAGCAGCCAGACCACCGGAATCACGGCGACCAAGCGCAGCGCACTGATGACGTTGGGAAGGTCCCTGAGCCTCACATGGGTAAACCGATGGCGCCGAAGACCGGCTCGGGCGCAACATCGTAGCCGGATGAAGCGCCGCTGTCCAAGGGACAAGGATGAACCCGGGATGAACCAGGGTGGCGAACCGAGGTTGCGGGTAGAATCACACCACGCACCCCACCGGAGCCCCCGCGTGTCCCAGGAAACCGACCAGCAGCCCTCCCGATCACTCAGCTACCGCGACGCCGGCGTCGACATCGACGCCGGGGCGGCCTTGGTGGAACGTATCAAGCCCCTGGCCGCCGCCACCGCCCGTCCCGGGGTGGTGGCGGGCCTGGGGGGCTTCGGGGCGCTCTTCGCACTGCCGCTCAAGGACTATCGGGAGCCGATCCTGGTCTCGGGCACTGACGGGGTGGGCACCAAGCTGCGGCTGGCGATCACGCTCGACCGTCACGACACCATCGGCATCGATCTCGTGGCCATGTGCGCCAACGACATCCTGGTGAGCGGCGCCGAGCCCTTGTTCTTTCTCGATTATTACGCCACCGGCCGCCTGGATTTGGAGGTCGCCACCGCGGTGATCGCGGGCATCGCCCAGGGTTGCAAACTGGCAGGCTGCGCCCTGACCGGCGGCGAGACCGCCGAAATGCCCGGGATGTATCAGGCCGGGGACTATGACCTGGCAGGCTTCTGTGTCGGCATCGCCGAGCGCTCGGAGTTGATCCTCCCGGAGCGCGTGCAACCCGGCGATCAACTCATCGGGCTTGCCGCCTCCGGCCCCCACTCCAACGGTTATTCCCTGATCCGTAAGGTTATCGAGGTGAGCGCGGCGGATCTCAGCGCGGACCTCGACGGGGCGAGCCTGGGGGAGCGCCTGCTCGCCCCCACCCGCATCTATGTGCGTTCGGTGCTGCCCCTGACCCGGGCGTTGCGCGTCCACGCCCTGGCCCACATCACCGGCGGCGGGATCACCGAGAACCTGCCGCGGGTCCTGCCGCCGGGCACCCGGGCGCGGGTGGACATGGCGAGCTTCGCGCGCCCGGCGGTCTTCCAATGGCTCCAGACCCAGGGCGGGATCACGGAGGCGGAGATGCGCCGCACCTTCAACTGCGGCCTCGGGATGGTGGTCTGTGTCGCCCCCCACGACTGCGCCCGCGCACTCGCCATGCTGCGGGCCGCCGGTGAGGAGGCCTGGGTCCTGGGCGAGATCGAGTCCACCCCCGGGGCGCCCCTGGTGGTCTACACGGACGCGGCGGACCATGGCTGAGGCGCTCGCGCCACCGCTGCCGGTCGTGGTGCTGATCTCCGGGGCCGGCAGCAACTTGGGCGCGCTGATCGCGGCCCAACCCCAGTGGCCCTACCGGATCGTCGCCGTGATCAGCAACGAGGCGCAGGCCCGCGGACTTGCACGCGCACGCGACGCGGGCATCCCGACGGCGGTTCTGGACCATCGCGCCTATCCGGACCGGCCGGCCTATGACCAGGACTTAGCCGGGCTGATCGACGGCTACGCCCCGGGCCTCGTCGTGCTGGCGGGGTTCATGCGCATCTTGGGACCCGCCTTCGTCGCCCGGTTCGCCGGACGGCTGCTCAATATCCACCCCTCCCTGCTGCCCAAGTTCCGCGGCCTGCACACCCACCGCCGCGCCCTGGAGGCGGGTGAGTCCGAGCATGGGGCGAGCGTCCACTTCGTCACCGCCGAACTCGACGGCGGCCCGGTGGTCCTGCAGGCGCGGGTGCCGATTCAGCCCGGGGACGACCCGGCGCGCCTGGGCGAACGGGTCCTCGCCACCGAGCACCGGATCTACCCTATGGTAGTGGGCTGGTTTGCCCAGGGGCGTCTGCGACTGGGGGCGGACGGTCGGGCGCGGCTCGAGGGTGCAGCGCGCGAGCCACCGCTAATCTTGGAAGACCTGGTGTAGGTCGCCCGTCAGGGGGACCACCCAACAGCGCTGCAGCCTGGTCGCCCTGAAGAGCGACCTAAATCTGCCCGTGGTCGGAAATAGGAAACGCGCCTTATTTCCTTAGGCGGATCCCGGCAGGGTCCATGGCGATGTTGGCTCGTGGTGGGCGTTGGCCCGACGGTGCGTCCGCCGGGCCGGTGTCGTCGGGGTTCGCCGCGGGTGCGATCAGGCGCCGCCCTCGGGGTTCCGGCCAGCGGATGCATTCCCACGCGGAGCGTGGGAACGAGGGACGGGGCATTCGCCCCGTCCGACCAGACCGCAGCGGTAAATAGGGGACGCACCACCTAATTCGCCCTCCCGCCTGCCTCGCTCGACGCCCTGTTCAATGCCGTAATCGACGCCCTGTGGTCTGCCTTGCTCGATGTAGCGGTCGATAGCGGCGTCCATCGTCGATTTTCCCCGATCTATCCGGCGCCCGGACTCAACCGAAGACCTGGGACAGACTCGCCGCGACCGCCGCCTGGCCCAGCCACCGGCGCAGCCGCTCGGGGTCGGTGCAGTCGGCAACGGCCGCGCGCCGGGCGGGTTCGGGGTCCAGTCCCCGCTGGGCCAGGACCAGGAGCGGGGCCTCACGCAGGGCGGTGAGTGCGCCTTGCGTCTGGCCTTCTTCCCTCCCCTGCACCTGTCCCTCCTCACGTACCGCGTCGAGATCGCCGTAGCCCTTGCGCTGCAGCAGGTTCCGCAGCGTGGCCTCGTGGGCGGCCGTGCGGTCGAACAGGGCGGCCACGGGGACCGGGTTGCGCAGGATACCGGGGGCCTCGAGCAGTTCGCCGGGGCGGCAGACCCACATCGGCAGGCCCGGGGTGTGGACCTCGACGCGTGGGGGACCGACCAGCCGCACGACCCAGAGCAAGCGTGTTCCACCGGCCAGCAGGTCGGCAATCCGGGCACTGAGTTCGGCCTCGTCCTGGCCCGAATCCGCATACTCGACCGGACAACTCGTAGGGGTCGCCGGGGCTGATCTGGTCGGCCCGGAACGGGCCAGGGGCCTGGCAAGCCGGAACCGTCTTCGGCATGGGATTCACTCCGCGGTTCATCTGAAACGGGTGGGACCTGACGCGCTGTTGCGGCTGCCCAGGTGCGGCCCTCCCTGGCCGCCCGGGGTCCGGTCAGGCGTTCTCGGGCACCATGGTAATGGCCCCGCACGGGCACTCCACACTGCAGATCCCGCACCCCTTGCAGTAGTCGAAGTTGAACTCGAAGCGCATCCCGGGACCGAGTTTGATCACGGCGTTGTCGGGGCAGACGCCGTAGCAGTTGTCGCACTCGAAGCAGTTGCCGCAGGACAGGCAACGCCGCGCCTCGAACAGCGCATTGGTCTCATTGAGACCCCCGACCACCTCTTCGAAGGTGGATTGGCGGCGGGCCTGGTCCAGGGTCGGCTGCACCGTCTTGGGCGCGTCCTCGTAGTACCAGGGATTGATCTTCTTGAATTCGGCCAGGGCGTGCTTGGGGGCGGGCTCGTAGACCTCCCCGCGCAGCCAGGCGTCGATGTTGCGCGCGGCCTTCTTGCCGTGGCCGATGCCGATGGTCACGGTGCGCTCCGAGGGCACCATGTCGCCGCCGGCGAAGATGCCCGGGCGCCCGGTCATCATGTTGGGGCTGACCTGGACCACGCCGTCCTTGATCTCCAGCCCCGGCACGCCGTCCAGCAGCGACAGATCCACGTCCTGCCCGAGGGCCAGGACCAGCGAGTCGGTCTCCAGCGTCTCCAGTTC
>Ga0247841_10001263_pt1 | contig 58797 bp, 54 predicted proteins | sample LaCruzMarch2015__2_FD_192410 | JGI IMG/M metagenome (GOLD analysis project Ga0247841, IMG submission 192410) | Freshwater microbial communities from meromictic Lake La Cruz, Castile-La Mancha, Spain - LaCruzMarch2015_18m | ecosystem: Environmental > Aquatic > Freshwater > Lake | place: Spain...
CTTCCCCTCAGCTTACCGAAATGCAGGATAGATTTAGAAAAGGCCATCCTGTCTGGGGCGCGAGAATTTTAGAATCTTTTCCGGAATTTAACCGGGCTTTGGCGTTAAACGTAAGGCATCATCACGAGCGTTATGATATAGAAGGCGGGTATCCTGACGGGCTGAGAAAAGAAGATATACCGCTTGGCAGCCGCATTATTGCTGTGGCTGATGTTATGGATGGCATGTTAAGCAAGCGTGCTTATGACAAAAAAAGCCATAGTCTCAAGGAAGTTATAAATTATATGAAACAGCAATCAGGAAAGTGGTTCGACCCTTCTGCGGTAGATGCGCTTTTAAGTCTTTACGAAAAGGGAGAACTGCAAATATATGAAACGAAAGGCCTTAGTTTAACTGACGCAAGACAGGCTGTAATAGATTATCTTATCAGCACCCACAGTAAGCCTGTCATAGATCGCTCTCTGGCAGCTCCCCGAAAAAGCATTTAGAGAAGTCCTCGCCAAAAATAAAGGTTGCGGTAAGCCTTGTTTAAGCGGTAAAATATGATATAGTTTAGGCGGCATTTTATGGATATAATTAAAGCGAATAAAGCTATTGTTATAATCAGCGCTTTCTCAGTTGCATGCTTATTTATTTTTATAGGCATCCTGGTCTCGGCAGGCGAGCCTCCCATTGAAATATCAAGTTTAGAAAAATTTTTGTCCGGACAAATGCCGCCAGAAGAAGCGCATAAAGCGGCTGATAAAGTTCAGGAAGACCTTAAAAAAAATCCCAGAAATAACGCTAATTACGCAGCGCTCGCTTTTCTTTATGATTATACGGGAGACTACGAAAAGGCGCTGGAGGCTTTGAAATCAGAAATAAAATATACTCCTGAAAGAAGCGAATGGGACGTGGTTTACGGAAATCTTGCAAGGGAATACATTAATCTTGGAAAAGCTGATTATATCCAGAAGCCCGCCATTAAATCGCTAAAATTCAATCCGAAGAATATTACGAGCCACCTGCATTTATTGAACTATTATATTCTGAAAGGCCAGTATAAAGAAGCGGGCCTGGAGCTCAAGATATTGAGCAGGCTGGATAAAGAGGCTGATTTTTATTATGACATTTATATATCCTGCGTCAACAAGCTTAATGATATAAATAAGGTAACGGAGCTTTTTAAGGAAGCGGTAAGGGTTAATCCCGCTAGTTATCTGGCTCACAGGGTGCTGGGGACAATCATAAGGGATTCTTCTTACGATGACATGGAAAAGAATCTGCCTGATGTGATGGGATCTTTTAATAAAGCCCTGGAGTTAAAACCCGATTATATCCCTACCTATATATCCATAGCCAATACCTATATGTATCTGGGGTTGAAGACCAATAAGAAGCAGTATTTACAGGATGCCCTTGTCTGGGTTGATAAGGCGTATAAAATAGACTCTAAGAATTCAAAATTAGCGCATTGCGCAGGCAATATATTTTTAGTCATGGAGGAATACGATAAAGGGATAGAAAAGCTTGAATATGCGTTTAAGCGGGGTGTTAACGACAGGGACGCCGCAGAGCTCCTGGCCGCAGCCTACAATAACAAGGCTTATTCGTATTATGAGACCGGAAAAAATATCAATGAAGGGCTGAAGACAATTGACAAGGCTATTGCGCTGAGCCCGAAAAACGGCCTTATCCTGAGCACGAAGGCAGAGCTTTTATATAAGGCGAAAAAGTTCAAAGAGGCTTATCAATATATTCAGAAGGCAATGGAATTGAATCCGGATGAGCCCGGGATCAAAAATGACATGGAGATCATGGAGGCTGCTATACAGAAAAGGCCGCTAAAATAGTTATTGACAAATTTAGAAAAAGTGCTATACTATTTACAATTAGTAAAGCAGTAGTAAATAAGTGGTTTAGATGTCTGGAGCCGTAAGGTAAAGAGTACTAACCTTGCGGCGTTTTTGTTTCTGCCATTATTTGCTATAATCTTAAAGAAGGGGGGTAGTGAGTAATGGCAAGAGGAAAAGTAAAATGGTTCAATAACCAGAAAGGTTATGGATTTATTACGCCTGAGAACGGTAAGGATGTATTCGTACATCACAGCGTTATACAGGGAGAAGGCTATAAGTCTTTAGAAGAAGGCCAGGAAGTGGAATTTGAAATACAGAATGGTCCTAAGGGCGAACAGGCCGTCAACGTAACAAAGGTATAACCCAATCGGAAAATTAGTTAGCCAGTAAGGCCCGGTATCGCAAGATCCGGGCCTTATTTTTTTGCCCGAAATTTAAATTGCCTTTAAGATACTAAAATGGTATCATATAAATATGTTATTAGAAATGCATTGCCATACTTCAAGGTATTCCCGGTGCAGCCGGATAGCTCCCGCGAGCCTTGTCAGGCAGGTGAAGAAAAAAGAACTGCAGGGCATCGTCATCACGGAGCATCATTATCTCTGGAAATCCGATGAGCTAAAAGCCCTGAGGGTCGAAGCTGAGCTAGACGAGAATTTTTTGATACTCTCGGGCCAGGAGGTAGTGACAGATATAGGCCACGTACTTGTGTTCGGGGCGCCGGAGACCATAGAAGAAGAGATCAGCCTGAGAGACCTGAGGCTGGATTTTCCCGGAGCTGCTTTAGTATGGGCGCATCCTTTCAGGGACGGAGGCATGCCTGACGGGAAGAAACTGCTGAATCCTGCGCTGGACGCAGTGGAGATTTTCAGCATGAATCATACTCCCAGGGAAAATTATCTCGGGCTTAAGGCATGGCATAAACATAAATTTACGGCAATAAGCGGAAGCGATACCCATGCCGAAGGCATGGCAGGCGTATATCCAACCCAGTTTGACCACCCTATTCTTACAATCGATGATCTCGTAACCGGGATTAAAAAATCCAAATGCAGGCCGTTTTTTAAAGAGATCCCGAAATCAGGCGCGAATATCGTGGTTACAGAAATTACAATCGGCACAAAAGGCGATGACGAGTCCAGGAACAGGATTATTTTAAAAAATATAACTGACGATAAGAAGTGGGAGGCCCTGAAAGCGTCTTCCGAGATTATGGCATTTTTATACAAAAATGGATTCGGAGAAGGCCGGTTCAGGGTGCCGGGGATAATAGATATAAATGACGCCGAAAGGCTTATTATCGAAGACGGCCAGCGCGGGAAAAACCTTTTTGATTTATTGACGCACGTGGATAAATCAATAGGAGCGGATTATTTCAGGCTCGCTGCCGAGTGGCTGGCGGGATTTCATAATAAGGCGATGAAACAGGGCGGGGCAGAGGGCGTTATTAAAAAAGAACTGAGAAGGTTTGATTCCTATCTGGATTCTTTTAAAAGGACCAAAAGCCCGTATCTGAAAAAGATAGAGCCGGTGATAGAACGTGTAAAAGAGCGCGAAAAAGAGATGTTTCTGAGGCATAAAGATACCTTTATATTGAACCACGGGGATTACCATCCTAAGAATATTATCATAGGACAGGACCTGCAGCACGATATAACAACGCTTTTTATCTCAGTGATAGATTTCGGAAGCGCTATACTTTTTCCCAGGGCGTTTGATGTGGGGTATTTTATAGCCCAATTCCGGAATCAGTTTTACTCCCATCCGGATGTTTTAAAATATTGCAAAGAAGCGGATTTTATTGACACCTATATTAAGGAGGCGGATAATATACCAATAGATTTCGTTGACCAGGTCAAACTGTTCAAAATAAGGGCAAATCTGAGCATAGCATCGTATCTCATAAAGGTAGGCAAAGGCCAAAGCCCGGAAATGTCAGCCATAATGGAGGAAATGTGGAGAGAAAAAATATTGTAACAGTAAAAGGAAACCCGGTAACATTATCAGGGGAAGAAGTTAAAACGGGTCAGAAGGCGCAGGATTTCAAGGCGTTGAATACCGGCCTGGAGGAAGTCGTTCTTTCAGGTTTCAAAAATAAGATAAAACTGATTGCTTCTGTGCCGTCCCTGGATACGCCTGTATGTGACCTGGAAATAAAAAGGTTCAATGACGAGGCCGCCAAACTTTCCAAAGACCTGGCGATCATATTTATTTCAATGGACCTGCCTTTTGCACAGAAAAGATTCTGTCAGGCAAATGAGATAAAGGCGGTAAAAACGCTGTCAGACCATAGAGACGCTGATTTCGGCTTGAAGTTCGGGGTATTGATAAAAGAAATGAGGCTTCTGGCGAGGGCTATATTTATACTCGATAAGGATGATATTATCAGATATGTTCAGATTGTGCCGGAACTATCGTCTCCGCCTGATTATGATCGGGCGTTAGAAGCTTTAAAGAGCGTTGTAAGATAAAAAGGAGGCAGTGATGAAAAAATATAGATGTATTGTGTGCGGTTATATTTATGATCCGGCAGATAACAATAATGTGGCGTTTAGTGCTTTGCCGGAAGATTGGGTGTGCCCGGAATGCGGGGTAGGCAAAGACCAGTTTGAAGAATTATAATTTTATTATGAAAGACCTTTCAATACTTATCGCAGGAAGAGCAGGGGATGGTATCGATAAATCGAGCCTGATTATCGGAGAAATCCTTGCCCGGCTTGGGTATCGTATATATATTTACCGCGATTACCCTTCTATAATAAGGGGCGGCCATACCTTTTCAATAATAAGATGCTCCGAGAATAAAATAGCCGCTCACGAAGATGCGATAGACGTCCTTCTCGCGTTAAATCAGGATAGTATAGATTTGCATAAATCCAGGTTAAGCGCCAAATCCCTCATTATCTACGATTCAAGTACAGTTAAATCAGACTTAGGAATAGGAATTCCCATAGGCGAAATAATTAAAGAGGCCAAAGCGATTGACTTGATGCGCAATTCCTGCATTGTAGGCGCGATGTGCAAGTCTATAGGGATAGAAAAAAATATTCTGGAAAAGATTTTAAGGGAGAATATTACAAAAGAACTGGATATAAATCTGAAAGTGGCGTTTCTGGGATTTGACAGGTCAGAAGAGTTTATTAAAGTGGAAAAAATAGATCAAAAGATATTGCCTGTGATTACAGGAAACGAGGCAATAGGACAGGGCCTTATTAAAGGCGGGATGAAGACGTACATAGCTTATCCCATGACTCCTGTATCTGGCGTGCTGCATTATCTGGCGGGCGTTAGCGAAAAATTTTCATTGAATGTAATCCATCCGGAAAACGAGATAGCTGTTATGCTGATGGCAATGGGTTTTTCGTATGCAGGCACGAGAGTAGCTGTAGGGTCGTCCGGAGGCGGATTTTGCCTGATGACGGAGGGCTTAAGTTTTAGCGGGATGGCAGAACTTCCTGTAGTGGTTTTACTGGGCCAGAGGCCCGGCCCCAGCACGGGCCTTCCTACTTATACAGGCCAGACAGAGTTAAATTTTGCTTTGGCCGCAGGTCAGGGCGAATTTACGCGTTTGGTGCTAGCCCCGGGAGATTCGGAAGAAGCTTATTACTGGTCAGCTTTATCTATGAGATTGGCGTGGAAATATCAGATACCAGCTATTATTTTATGCGATAAAACTTTAAATGAAGGGACTTATAGTTTTGATATAGATCTGGCAGGGAAAATAACCGGGCCTGAGCCTTTATTGTGGGACAAATCAGGCGAATATAAAAGATATAAAAATACTAAAAACGGGATTTCGCCTCTCGCGTTTCCGGGCGATAAAGGCACTGTGGTAAAAATTAACAGTTATGAACACGATGAGGCAGGCATAACCACGGAAGATAAAGATTTAACGGTGGCGATGCAGGACAAAAGGCTCCGGAAGGCAGGGTATTTGCTTAGCGAGCTGGAGCAGTATGAAACCGTGAAAGTTTATGGCGAGAAAAATGCCTCTACGGCTATTTTATGCTGGGGCTCTAATAAAGGCGTATGCGTAGAGGTAGGCAATAAGCTTGGACTAAGAGTTGTACAGCCTGTGGTATTTTCTCCGTTTCCTTTAAAGCAGTTAAAAGATGCCCTTAAAGGCGTTAAGAAAATAATATGCGTTGAAAATAACGCTACAGGCCAATTAGCTGATCTTGTTAAATTTCATGGAATAAACGTAGATGATAGAGTATTGAAATACGATGGCAGGCCGTTTACGCCCGGAGAGTTATGGAAAATATTAATTTAGCTACATCTGCCAAAAATACGTGGTGCTTGGGATGCGGGAATTTTGCGATATTGAATTCCATCAAGGCAGTGCTGGCTGCATTCATAGAAGAAGGTTTTCCGAGGGAAAAGATAGTGATTGTTTCAGGCATAGGCTGCCACGCTAAAATAGCGGATTATCTGAACGTGAACAGTTTTTACTCTCTGCATGGCAGGGTGGTGCCTGTTTGCGAAGCGATAAAGCTCGCGAACCCGGAACTCAAGGTAATAGGGTTTGCCGGGGACGGGGATACTTACGGGGAAGGGCTGGAACATCTGATATTCGCTGCAAAAAGAAACATAGACATAAATATTATAATCCATAATAACCGGGTGTATGGTTTGACTACGGGCCAGTATACGCCCACCTCGCCGCTGGGTTTTAAAGGCCGCTCTACTCCGCAGGGCACAAAAGAGTCGCCTATAAATCCGCTGGAACTTATGATGGCAAGCCACGCAAGTTTTATTGCCAGAGGCTATACGCACGGTATAGAGCTTCTTAAAAAAATATTTAAAGAAGCGATTGTGTATGAAGGCTTCAGCCTGGTGGATGTTCTGCAGGTATGCGTGACGTTTTTCAATATGTACGATTACTACAATAAAATGGTTTATGAATTAAAGGATCACAATCCGGAAGATTACGGCAAGGCCATGGAAAAGATAAAAGAGTGGGATTATAATGCTGATTCAAAAATACCGCTGGGCGTATTTTATAAAAAGGGGACGCAGGATGATAAAGCCTGATATAGTTGAATTTTTCCATAATCAGCGTTACACCGTTATTTCCACTATTGATAAAAAAGGATATCCGCATAGTTCCTGTAAAGGGATAGTGCAGATAGATAAATCGGGCAGGGTTTATCTGTTGGATCTTTATATGGCGAAGACATATGAAAATCTCAAGGCTAACCCGCATATAAGCATAACTGCTGTTGACGAACATAAATTTATAGGATATTGCCTTAAAGGAAAAGCGAAGATTGTGCAAAAAAATAAGGTCAGTAAAAGCATATTGAAATTATGGGAAGATAAAATCACCTCCAGGATTTCGCATCGCTTGTTAAAAAATATAAAGGGCGAAAAAGGGCACGCAGCTCATCCCGAGGCGCTTTTGCCTGCGCCTACTTATCTGATTGTAGTGGATGTTGAGGAAATCGTGGATCTTATCCCCGGGCATATAAAAAGAAAGGCTAACAAAACGTGATTCATGACCTTATTATTGTAGGCGGAGGACCGGCAGGCATAACTGCCGCTGTATACGCAGCCCGCAAGAAAATGACATTTCTCATGATTACCAAAGATGTCGGAGGTCAGGCAGCGTGGAGCTCTGATGTGGAAAATTATCCCGGCTATCAGTTTATAACAGGGCCGGACCTGGTGGCAAAGTTCCAGGAACACATGGATAAATACGGGATTCAGCTGAACCTGAACGAAGAGGTTGTGGAGCTGGAGAAAAAAGATGATTTGATTTACGTCAAGAGCACGAAGGCGGAGTATCAGGCAAAGACGGTAATTATAGCTAGTGGCAAAAAGGTAAAGGAAATAGGCGTGCCCGGAGAAAAAGAATACAAGAATAAAGGAGTAGCCTACTGTGTTACCTGCGACGGCCCTGTTTTTGCCGGGAAAGATGTTGCTGTTATAGGCGGGGGTAATTCCGCCCTGGACGCAGCTATACAGATGATGAACATCGCCGATAAAGTTTATCTTATAAATATAACTGATGTTTTTATGGGCGATTCTATCATGCAGGAGAAGGTAAAAAATAATCCGAAGGTAAAAATTTTACATAATACAAGAGTCGAGTCAATAATAGGGGATAAATTTGTTAAAGGCATCAATATAGATACTAGTGGCAGGAAACAAACCCTTGATGTAAAAGGGATATTTATAGAAATAGGCCTGATGCCTAACTCCTGGTTTGCCAAAGGCCTGGATAAAAATGAAAGATTGGAGATAAAGGTTAATTGCGCGAATGAAACCAATGTCCCGGGCATCTTTGCCGCGGGCGATGTGACAAGCGTGCCTGAAAAACAAATTGTTATAGCTGCTGGAGACGGAGCAAAAGCATCCTTGGGAGCTTTTAGATATCTAGCACGTCTAAAATGAGGTGATTATGAATATAAAATCAATAAAAGTTCAATTGGGCATATTTCTACTACTATTATCCGCGTATATAACTTTTTTGGAAAAACACGCAGGATTTTTATTAACTATATGTATCAGCGTCATGTCTGCGGCGCTGATTGACTCTGCCGCAGCTTACTTAAAGAAAAAAGAATTTGTTTTAACGGAAAGCTCGATCGTAACAGGTTTAATAGTAAGTTATGTAATGGCCGGATCTCAGGCCTGGTGGATAATAGCCCTGGCTTCTATATTAGCGATAAGCTCCAAACATATTATAAGATTCAAGGCAAGGCACGTATTTAATCCTGCGGCATTCGGGGTTTTGGCCATGGTTTTTCTTCTGGGCTCTTACACGGAATGGAAAGGCGCGTATCTATGGTATATCATTGTCCCTTTCGGCGTATATTTTTCTTTTAAAATAAAAAAGTTAGAGCTGGTTATAAGCTATTTTATCGCATCTTTTATTTTATTCGGATGCCAGGCTGTTATAGACAGGGTAAATCTATGGGAGATATTGGGATATCTGAATTATTTCTTTATATTTATAATGCTCATTGAGCCGATGACTACCCCTATGACGAAATTCGGTAAAATAATATTCGGATCAGGCGTAGGCAGTCTGATCTTTCTTTTATATACCATAGGCGTTAAAGAGCCGGAGCTGGTAGCCCTGGCCTGTTTTAATTTATCAGTACCTTTATTAAACAAAAGGAGCGGGAAATGAAAAAAATAGCCATATTTTTGATTTCGTGTCTTTTTATCTGTTCAACAGCTTACGCCCATCCGCCGTCAGATATAAAACTTACGTATGTGCCGAAGACGAAAATACTGACCGCGATTATTATGCATAACGTAAAGGACCTTAAAAAACATTTTATCAATAAGGTGGACGTCAGTATTAACGGGAAAGAAGTGATAGGCCACGCCATAAGCCAGCAGGATAATCTTATGACTCAGACGGTAAGCTATCTTATCCCTGACGCCTCCCCAGGCGACGCGTTATCTGTGGAAGCATATTGCAATCTAAGCGGTAAATTATCAGCGGAAATAAAGACGCAGAAATAATCAAGGAGAGCGCCATGAAACTTTTACATGTTGTTGCCACTCCGAGAGGAGAGGACTCGAGGACGCTTAAGGTCACGGAGGCGTTTTTTGAAGGACTGAAAGAGAATTTGCCTGATTGTAAAGTAGATACCCTTGATGTCACAAAAGAAAAGCTTCCGGAACTCACGGTTAAGGCGGTAAACGGAAAATATGTGCTGCTTGGCGGGAAAGATCTGCCCGATGATTTAAAGCCCGCCTGGATTGATATTATAAAACACATAGAAAGGTTTCTTTCAGCGGATGGATATGTCATAAGCTCTCCTATGTGGAATTTCAGCATACCTTATTATTTAAAGCATTATATAGATGTGATTCTTCAGCCGAGATATCTTTTCAGGTATACGGAAAAAGGCGTGGAAGGCCTTGTAAAAAATAAAAAAATGGTTGTTATCACGAGCCGCGGAGGAGATTATTCGCCCGGAAGCCCGGCTCAGGCTTACGACCTTCAGGAGCCGTACATAAGAGCTGTATTCGGCCTGGCAGGGATAACAGATATTACCTTTATAAACAGCCAGCCCATGGATGCGCTCGGCCCGGATGTCCAGAAAGAAAAAATAAATCAGTCTCAAAAAACCGCCAAAAAAGCAGGCCGGAGTTTCTTTACCTGATAATATGACCGTAAAAAAGATAGCTATTGTCGGAAATCCCAACGTAGGGAAAAGTGTCCTGTTCAACGCGCTTACAAAACAGTATGTTGTTGTCTCTAATTATCCCGGGACTACTGTTGAGGTGTCCAGGGGCAGGATGAATCTGGATGGCCTGGAATACGAGGTCATTGATACCCCCGGCATGTATTCCTTGTATAGCATTACGGAAGACGAGAGGGTTACGAGGGATATTTTAATCAGGGAAAGGCCGGAGATAATTATTCACGTAGTGGACGCTAAAAATCTGGAAAGAATGCTGTTATTAACCCTGCAGCTTATAGAAGCGGATCTCGACTTGATACTTGTCCTTAATATAATGGATGAGGCTGTGAAGGAAGGCGTTTCAATAGATGTGGAGCTTTTAGAGAAAGAATTGAGAATTCCTGTCATGCCCGCGGTTTCAACAACAGGCAAAGGCATAGATAATCTGAAGAAAAAGATAAGCGAATATGATAAAAAGAGACTATAAGGGCCCGGTAGAAAATTCCATAGAGATGGCGATAGAGAAGATAAGTAATCTCTTGCAGCATGATTATTATCTATCCTCGCGCTCTATCGCTATTTTGTTATTGCAGGAAGACGAGGGCATAAAGAACCTGGTAAAAGAAAAAGACGCAGCTGGTTTCAGCGGGATTGAACAGATTGTTGCCGGCCTGAAGACATATTATAAAGATCCTATTTCTTACGAGCTGGCTATTGAAAGGCAGAACGAGGTAAATGAGATATTAAAAAAGGCAGTGAAGTTCGCAAAAGACACTATAAATTTCCAAGAGAGATTGAGCAGGTTGTTGATGAATCCTGTGCTGGGCATCCCGGTATTTTTATTGGTTATTTACTTCGGGCTTTATAAATTCGTAGGCCAGTTCGGCGCAGGGACAGTGGTGGATTTTATAGAGACGCATTTATTTGATAAATACATAACGCCTTTTGCGGAAAACGTGGTAACGAGATTTATACCGTGGCAATTTTTGCGTGAATTGTTTGTAGGCGAATATGGCCTTATTACAATGGCGTTCAGATACGCGTTTGCGATAATATTGCCGATAACCGCGTTTTTTTTCCTGTTTTTTTCATTGATAGAAGATTCTGGTTATCTGCCCAGGATTGCCATGCTCATAGACAGGACTTTTAAAAAAATAGGCTTGAGCGGCAGGGCTGTTATACCTATGGTGCTGGGTTTCGGATGCGCTACCATGGCTACTATGGTTACAAGGATTCTTCCTACCAAAAGAGAAAGAATTATAGCTACGCTTCTTCTGGCGCTGGCTGTTCCGTGTTCTGCGCAGCTGGGAGTTATCATGGCGCTCTTGCAGCACAATCCAATAGCGTTATTCATATGGGCAGGCGTGATAGGATTTATATTTTTACTGGTGGGGTATCTCACTTCAAAGATACTTCCGGGAGACAGGCCGTCTTTTTATATGGAGATCCCGCCTCTCAGGATGCCGAGTGTTTCCAATGTGATCTTGAAAACATATGTCAGGGTTAAATGGTATTTTAAGGAGATCATGCCTATATTTTTATGGGCAGGAGTTTTGATATGGCTGGCTAGGCTTGCGAATATGTTTGATTTATTGGTGGATATTTTAAAAGGACCGCTTAGAGCAATAGGATTGCCTCAAGAAGCCGGTAAGGCGTTTCTGTTTGGTTTTTTCAGAAGGGATTACGGCGCAGCCGGGCTTTACGACCTGAGCGCGCACGGGAAACTGGACGGGGTACAGCTTGTGGTAAGCTGCGTGGCGCTGACGCTGTTTCTGCCGTGCATAGCGCAGTTTTTGATGAATATAAAAGAACGCGGCTGGAAGATGGGCGTAGGCATATCTATATTTGTTTTATTCTTTTCATTCAGCGTAGCTTATGTGCTGAATATAGCATTAAGGATCCTGGGCGTTGTATTATAAAGGTATAGGAAAGGCATAAAAATGGACAAAAAGATAATTTTACCCCTATCTAAGCTGGAGCTGCATAAAAAGGCAAAGGTTTCGCATATAAAGACAGAGGATAAGGCTATGCTGCAGAGGATAATAGCCATAGGCGCTCTTCCGAATATAGAAGTTACCCTTATTCAGAAATTTCCTTCATTTGTTTTTCAGATATCGAAAAGCCAGTTTGCGGTTGATAAGGAGCTGGCCTCCTGCATATACGTTAAGGCAGTTTAATATTTTACTTGACAATTAATCTAAATGATACTAATATAGTATCATTTGAAAGGGCGGATGTATGAGGTTTATAACGAGAGATACGGATTACGCGTTAAGGGCCCTGATATTTATGGCCAGGGCATTGCGCCAGGAAAACAAAAAGATAGTGACTGTGGAAGATATTGTAGCGGAGGAGAACCTTCCCAGGGTATTTTTAAGGAGGATATTGCAGAAACTGGCAGAGAAGAGAATACTTTCTTCTTACAAAGGGAAATCAGGCGGTTTTTCTTTTGCCGTAGCGCCTAAAAAAATAAGCCTTAGTGATGTGATTGTGGTTTATCAGGGAGAAATAGACCTGACAAACTGCTTTCTGCAAGGAAAGATATGCCCTAATAGAGCCAAGTGTAAGGTCAGAAAAAAGATGAAAGCCATAAATGAAAATGTTATAAAAGAATTGGCATGGATAAATATAGAAGAATTATCTGAATAGGAGATAAAAATGGGCAAGCGAAAGATTGTTAATATAGATGAAGAAAAATGCACGGGATGCGGATTATGTATCCCGAATTGCGCTGAAGGGGCCCTTCAGATTGTGAACGGTAAGGCTAAGCTCGTAAAAGATATTTACTGCGACGGGTTGGGCGCGTGTCTTGGCCACTGCCCTGAAGGCGCTATAAGTATTGAAGAAAAAGATGCGAAGGAGTTTAACGAAGAAGCAACCAGGAAGCATCTGGAAGAGATAAAGAAGATTGAGGCCAAGAAATTGCCGTGCGGGTGTCCCGGGACAGCTGTAAAGACGTTCAAGGCCGGAAGCTCAGGGCCTGATGGGAAAAAAATAGAAAAATCCTCGTCTGAGCTTACAAACTGGCCTGTGCAGCTAAAACTGGTTCCTGTAGACGCCCCGTATTTAAAAAACGCGGATTTACTGATAGCTGCTGACTGTGTCGGATTTTCTCATCCGGATTTTCATCAGGACTTATTGAAAGGCAAGCCGCTTATTATATGCTGCCCTAAACTGGACGAGGCTGATATTTATATAGAAAAACTTTCAGAACTTTTTAAGTTAAATAATTTAAAAAGCGTGACAGTCGCGCACATGGAAGTGCCGTGCTGTTTCGGATTGAATCATATAGTGAGCGAGGCAATGAAATTATCCGGCAGAAAAATACCCGTAAAGGAAATTACCATAGGTATCCGGGGGGATATGAAATGAGTTTTTTTGACGGTTGTCCCGGCTCAAAAAGGGTAAAAGAGCCGTTTCCTGAGAATATTAAATGTTCGTGCGGCAAAGAAATAGAGATTTGGTCCGACGAGACAGAAGCCACTTGCCCTCATTGCAAACAAAAAGCGAGCAGGTGTTTGCCCGGGTCATGTCTTGACTGGTGCAGTATGGCAAAGGATTGTATAGGTCCTGAAAAATACGAAAGATATAAAAAACACAAGGGGGTTTGACATGTTTTGTTATCAGTGTGAACAGACAGCAGGCGGGACAGGGTGTACAAAGGTAGGCGTATGCGGAAAAAATGAAGACATACAGAGTTTGCAGGACACTCTATTATTCGGATTAAAGGGCATTGCTGCTTATGCGTATCACGCAAGAGAATTAGGAGCCATAGATAAAGAAGTAGACGCTTTTATGCACGAAGCTCTTTTTAAGACAGTTACAAATGTAAGTTTTGACATAAATCAGTATATCGAGTTGGTTTTAAAGTGCGGCTATATTAATATAAAGGTAATGGAGCTATTGGATAAAGCGCATACCGGGAAATTCGGTAATCCTGTGCCTGTCGAAGTGGATACAGGCACTAGAAAAGGCCCGGGCATAATTATCACCGGGCACGATCTTTTAGACCTTTATGAGTTGTTGAAGCAGACAGAAGGAACCGGCGTGAATGTCTATACTCACGGCGAAATGCTTCCTGCACACGGCTATCCCGAGCTTAAAAAATTCAAACACTTCGCAGGTAATTACGGCGGCGCATGGCAGGAACAAAAAAAAGAATTTAAGGAATTTTCAGGGGCTATCCTGGCTACTACTAACTGCATCCTGATACCTCCGGAAAATACTTATTTGGACAGGCTTTTTACGATAGGCATAACAGGAGTTCCGGGTTCAAAGCGCATAAAGGACAGGAAAGATTTCAGCGAACTGATTGAAAAGGCGAAGAGCCTGCCTGGTTTGCCTGAGGCGCCCGGTAAAAAGATAATGACGGGTTTTCATCACACTGCGGTCCTGGGCCTGGCTGATAAAGTGATAGGCGCCGTGAAATCAGGAAAGATAAAACATTTCTTTTTAATAGGCGGCTGCGACGGCGCAAAAGCAGGAAGGAACTATTATACGGAATTCGCGGAACAGGTCCCGAAAGATTGCGTGATACTTACGCTCGCGTGCGGAAAATACCGTTTCAATAAGCTGGATTTCGGAAATATAGAAGGCATTCCCAGGCTGATAGATGTGGGCCAGTGCAATAACGCGTATTCTGCGATAAAGATTGCGGAAGCGCTGGCAGGGGCTTTCAAGACAGACGTGAACGGCCTGCCGCTCACGCTGGTGCTTTCATGGTTTGAGCAGAAAGCGGTTGCGATTCTTTTGAGTTTATTGTATCTTAATATAAAAGGCATGTATATAGGCCCCACGCCGCCTGCGTTTTTATCAAAGAATGTGTTCGGCGTGCTTCAGGAGAAATTTGATTTGAGATTGGTAACTAATGCAAAAGATGATCTTGCTAAAATATTAAAGAAATAAAGGCTATATGGATCCGAACGTCCTGCATAATATAGGCTATGGCATGTACATAGTAAGTTCCAATAAAGGGGATTTGCTCAACGGCCAGATAGCCAATACTGTTTTTCAGATAACTAACGAGCCTATTACAGTGGCTATAAGCATCAACAAGAAAAACCTTACGCATGAATATATAGAATCAAGCAAAAGGTTCAGCATTTCAATATTATCGCAGGAAACGCCTTTAAGTTTTATGGGCAGATTCGGGTTCAAGTCAGGCAGGGTAGAAGATAAATTCAAGGGAACAAAATTTATAAAGCTTGGCTCAGGATGCCCTGTGGTGCTGGAAAATGCGCTTTGCTACCTGGAGGTAAAGGTTATAAATCAGTTTGATTGCGGGACTCATACGCTTTTTCTGGGCGAGATGACGGATTCAAAGATGCTTAATACAGGAAAACCTATGACCTATGACTATTATCATCAGGTGAAGCGCGGCACAACGCCTGATACAGCCCCTACGTTTATCAAAAAAGAGGCTGACCAATCAAAGGGGGGATCTATGCAGAAATATAAATGCACAGTATGCGGTTATATATATGACCCGGCCATGGGCGATCCTGACGGAGGCGTACAGCCTGGCACGAGGTTTGAAGATATCCCGGATTCATGGGTATGCCCTGTATGCGGGGCAAAGAAAACTGAATTCGTAAAAGAAGGGTAATTATATGAAAGCTTTAGAAATCAAAAAAGGCATATACTGGGTAGGCGCTATTGACTGGGACCTGAGGAATTTTCACGGTTATTCCACTGAACTCGGCTCTACATACAATGCCTATTTAATCGTAGATCAAAAAATCACGCTTGTGGATACTGTTAAACATCATATGTTTGACGAGATGCTGGACAGGATAAAAAGCGTGATAGACCCTTCCAAAATAGATTATATTATTTCAAATCATACAGAGATGGACCATTCTGGAAGCATCCTGGATATGCTGGATATCGCGAAAAACGCAGTCGTAGTATGTTCTCCTAACGGCGAGAAAGGCCTGAAAAAACATTTTAAGAAAAATTTGAATTTCAAGGTTGTTAATACAGGCGATTCTATTAATATAGGAAAGAGGAACCTGAATTTTGTGTTGATGCAGATGGTGCATTGGCCTGATTCAATGGCTACTTATATCCCTGAGGAAAAACTGCTTTTGCCCAATGACGCGTTTGGCCAGCACATCGCGTCCAATGAAAGGTTTGATGACGAATACGGATGGGACAAGGTTAGGATAGAAGCTGCAAAATATTATGCTAATATAGTTTTACCTTACGGAGCCCAGGTCGGAAAAGCGCTGGAGGCTGTTTCAGGACTCGCCGTAGATATGATTGCCCCGAGCCATGGCCTTATCTGGAGGAGCCACATAAAGGATATAATAGCGCTTTATAAGAAATGGGCCAATAACGAGTGCGAAAAAAAAGCTGTGGTGATATATGATACGATGTGGCATAGCACTGAAATTATGGCGCATGCTATAAAGGATGTCTTCGAAGAAAAAAACATACCCTGCGAAATAAGAAATCTGCAGTCAAGCCACATATCGAATGTGATGACGTCTGCGCTTGACGCGAAATATATATGCGTCGGATCTTCTACCTTGAATAACGGAATGCTCCCGACTGTTTCCGCATTCATGACTTACATGAAAGGCCTTGCACCTAAAAATAGGGTGGGCATAGCGTTCGGGTCTTACGGCTGGGGCGGCCAGAGCATAGGCGATATAGAAAATATCATGGAACAGGCAAAATTTGAATTACCTGTCAAAGGGTTAAAGATACAATGGGTACCTGACGATAAAGAATTAATTGAATTAAAAAGTAAAATAAGGGAGGTAGTAAAATGAAGATGAAAGGCAGTCAGACAGAGAAAAATCTCCTGGCGTCGTTTGCCGGAGAATCGCAGGCAAGGAACCGTTATACCTATTTTGCGAGCGTGGCTAAAAAAGAGGGCTATGAACAGATATCGGGCATATTCCTGGAAACAGCTGATAATGAAAAAGAGCACGCGAAAAGATTTTTCAAACTTCTGGAAGGCGGAGAAGTGGAAATCACAGCGTCTTATCCCGCGGGAGTGATAGGGACTACATTGGATAATCTGAAAGCAGCCGCGGACGGCGAAAAAATGGAATGGACAACGTTATACAAAGATGCGGAGACTATTGCCAGAAAAGAGGGTTTTGAGGAAGTGGCTGACCAATTCAAGGAAATTGCGGAAGTGGAAGAACAGCACGAAGCCAGGTACAGAAAACTCTGGAAAAATATAAAAGACAAGGCCGTATTTAAAAGAGATAAATCTGTCAAATGGAAATGCCGCAATTGCGGTTATGTCCATGAAGGCGCTGAAGCGCCTGATAAATGCCCTGCGTGCGAACATCCTAAGGCGTATTACGAACTCATGGCGGAGAACTATTAATTATGAAAATACTTGGTATAAGCGCCAGCCCCAGAATAGAAGGAAATACCGACCTGCTTTTGGGTAAGGTTTTGCAGGGCGCGGGAAGTAAGGGCGCTGACACGGAAAAAATCATCCTCAACAATCTGAAATTTGTCCCGTGCCAGGAGTGCGCGAAGATGGCTGACGACGGCGGATGCCTGGTGAATGACGACATGCAGCTGGTGTATAAGAAAATAAAAGAGGCCGACGCTATCGTGCTCGCCTCGCCCGTATTCTTCGGAAGCCTCAGCGCCCAGTCCAAGATGATGATAGACAGGTTCCAGTGCGCGTGGCGAGCCAAGTATGTATTAAAAAAAGATAACGGCTATAAAAAAATACCTGGTGCGTTTATTTCGGTGGAAGGCTCTAAACGGAAAGACTTTTTTGAAAATTCCAGAGCGATAGCCAAAAACTTTTTCGCGACTATTAACGCGAGTTACAAATACGAGCTTCTTTGCCCGTCCATCGAAGCAAAGCGCGATATCTTAGCCCATCCGGTGTATTTAAAAAAGGCTTTTGATATCGGCGTCAAGCTCGCCTTGTAAATAGGAGGGGTTATGCCTAATGTTAAAGTGTACTCGACTTCTACCTGTCCTTATTGCTCAATGGCAAAGGAGTTTTTGAAGAAAAACAATATCCAGTTCGAAAATATAGATGTAGGCATTAACCGCCAGGCCAGCCAGGAGATGATAGATAAATCAGGCCAGATGGGCGTGCCTGTCCTGGATATAGACGGGGAGATAATAGTGGGTTTTGATAAGGACGCTATATCCAAAGCCCTTGGTATATGAAAAAATTATTAGAGCATTATAAGAAAAACAGAGTTTCAATAAAAAATAGGCTTAGGGATTTCGAGGATAGTTATAAAAAAGACGATAAGCATGTTTTTTCAGAGCTGTGTTTCTGCTTATTGACGCCTCAGGCAGAGGCAGTGGAGTGCGATAAGGCGATAGAGGAATTAAAGAAGACGGGCCTTCTCTTTAATGGCAGGCCAAAAGCCATAAGCCCTTACCTGAAGGCTGCGAGATTTCTGAATAAGAAGGCGGAGTTTATTGTAGGAGCCAGGGGGCTTTTCAAAAAGAACGGCTGTTTCAGGATAAAGGATCGCATAGATGAAAAAGATATATTGAAAACCAGGGAGTGGCTTGTTGAAAACATAAAGGGCATAGGCTATAAAGAGGCCAGCCATTTTTTAAGGAATATAGGATTCGGGAAAGACCTGGCAATATTAGATGTGCATATACTGAAAAATTTAAAGGCTTACGGCGTGATAAAAGAAATACCAAAATCCCTGACAAAAAAGGAATATCTCGGAATAGAAAGCAAATTAAGGGATTTTTGTGGTAAAATAAAAATACCCATGGACGAGCTGGACCTTTTGTTCTGGTCCAAGGAGACAGGGTTTATATTCAAATAAAAAAAGGAGGGCGCTATGAAAGTCACTGTTCATTATATGTTAAGGCCTGTGGCTCATTGTAAAGAAGGTTGCAGTCTTAGCTCCCGGGCACGAGCTTAAACTGTCTATTCAGGGACGGTTCTCGACACAAGAAGAGAACCGTCCCCTTTAAAATGCTAAAGACAAAAAATAATACAATAATAAATTCTGAAGGCAGGCAAGTTTCTCTCCGCGGCGTGAATCTCGGCGGATGGCTCATGATGGAGGGGTATATCCTCCAGGGCAGGAATATAGCCGAGAGGATTTTTAAAAAAGAGTTTAAAAAACGCTGGGGCCGGAAAGAATTATCCGGCTTTACGGAACTTTACAGGAATAATTTCATTCAGGTTTCAGATTTCAAAAATATCTCGTCCTCAGGCTTTAACTGCATCAGGCTTCCTTTCAATTGCAGGTTACTAGAAGAAAAAAACGGGTTAAAGATCCTTAAAAATGCGGTCGCCTCATGCGAAAAATATCATATCCATTGCATACTGGATATGCATGCTTCGCCCGGCTGCCAGAATCAGGACTGGCATGCGGATAGCGACGGAAAAGCAGAACTGTGGACAAGTAAAAAACATCAGGAAAAGTTTTTTAGCCTATGGGAAATGCTGGCGGATGAGTTCAAGGATGAATCCGCAGTTGCCGGATATGATATTTTGAACGAGCCTGTCATAAAAAGCGCTGATGCAGGAAAGATATTGCGCAGTTTTTATATAAAAGCCGTAAAGCGGATAAGAAACATAGATAAAAATCATATAATATTTTTGGAAGGCAACACCTGGTCTCAGGTCCTGGAGCACATAGGAGAGCCGTTCGCGGATAATCTATCCTACAGCGTTCATTTTTATCCCCCTCTGGATTTCACTTTTAATTTTCACAGGGGCCTCAAGTACCCCGGCAATATAATGGGAGAGCACTGGGATATAAATACGATAAGAAAAAGGCTGGAAGTTTATTATAGTTATTCCAAAAAATGGAACGTGCCTATTTTTACGGGAGAATTCGGGGTAACATCCAGATGTCCTGGATGTTACGGCGAACTGGAATGGGTAAAGGATACCTTGAAGTGTTTTAAGGAATTCGGGTTTCACTGGACATACTGGACATATAAGGCTATGGCTAACAGCGCATTTCCGGACGGGATTTACCAGTATTTAGGGAATCCTTTATGGGTTAACCGCCAGGGGCCGGTGTATGGTTTTGAAAATTTTTATACCCTGTGGAAGAAGAATAAGAAAGAAATAGCGGAATCCTGGAAAACAGCTGATTTTACAAAACACGAGCAGCTTCTTAATTTACTTGCCAGTTTTTCTTCCTTCTGATAGAATTATCAAACATGGACAAAGCAAAATACTATCTTAACCCTGATAACGAATTTGTGATAGAAAACTATCACAGCTCCGGGGCGTTTTCTAATTTTCTGCCGGGCATAGCGGGACTTTTCGGCATACCAATGTGGGTGTTTTATACCAACAGGGGCCAGGGCATCTGCAGTTTCGGAGTAAAAGGCAAGGACAGTCCTCTGATGGAATTTATGCCCGCTAACAGGGCTTACCAGCTTACCACTCTACAGGGTTTCCGTACTTTTATTAAAATAAAGAATAAAAAAAGCCATATATTTTACGAGCCTTTCCAGCCTCATTCGCAGCATAAATTTCATTCAGCCAGGCAAAAAATGATCATTAACTCTCACGAGTTCAGGATACAGGAGATAAACCCGGAACTCGGGCTTCAGATAGAAGTGGAATATTTTACTGTGCCAAACGAGTCTTTCGCAGGCCTTGCGAGGATTGTAACGGTTAAAAATATATCCAAAAAGAGCGTGTCTTTGAACATGCTGGACGGGACCCCGCTTATCATACCTTATGGCATATCGAATTTTTTCCTGCAGAAAATGAGGCGCACTATAGAGGCGTGGATGCTGGTTGAAAACCTTGATAAAAAAGCGCCTTTCTACAGGTTAAAGGTAGATCCGAAGGATGTTTCAGAGGTGGTTTTTATAAAAGAAGGCAATTTTTATATAGCATCTTCTTCGCAAGAGCAGGCAAAATGCGTTGCTCTTCCTATTATAGTAGATCCTGAGGCAATATTCGGTCAGATCAATGACTTTACATACCCCACAAACTTTGTAAATGCAAAAGAATGCGGTTTTTCCAAACAGCAGATGGCGCAGAATAAACTTCCCTGCGCAATGGCGTGCGCGTCAGTTGAATTAAAGCCCGGCAAAGAATTTAAATTATATTCTCTGGCAGGCCATATGAGTTCAAAAGAAAATCTGAATGAATCTTTGGCCGAGTTAAGAGACGAGAATTTTTTTATTAATAAAAGAGAGGAAAATAAAAATATTATAAAAGACCTGGAGAGCAATATTTTTACCTCCAGTTCAGATGAAAAATACGACAGGTACTGCGGCCAGACATTTCTGGATAATGTCTTAAGGGGAGGCTTTCCTATAGTCTGCTCCAACCATCATCCCCACGCATTTTATGTTTATTCCAGAAAACACGGAGACCCGGAAAGGGATTACAATAAATTCCTGCTGGAACCGAGTTATTTCTCGCAGGGCGACGGAAATTTCAGGGATACAAACCAGAATCGCAGAAACGACGTGTTTTTCAATCCGGAAATAAAAGATTTTAATATATCGTATTTTTATAACCTGCAGCAGGCAGACGGATACAATCCGTTGGTTTTAAGAGGCCTGAGGTTTGCATTAAAAGATGCGGGCCATTTAAAAGACAGCCTGAAAGGTAAGGTGGAAGATAAGGATATAGATAAAATAAAATCGCTCGTATCCGCCGGCTTTACCCCGGGCAGGCTTTTCATGGATATAGAAAGAGGCGGGATAAAGCTTAAGACAAGCTGGCATGATTTTTTACAGGCGCTTTCCAGGAATTGCGTGACTATGTATGACGCGGAACACGGGGAAGGTTTCTGGATAGACCACTGGACGTATAATCTGGATCTCGTGGAAAGTTTTTTAAAGATATATCCTGATAAATTAAGAGAAATACTCCTGGATAAAAAAGAATTCACATTTTATGATAATGCGTTCGGCGTGAAACCAAGATCTGAAAGATATCTATTGATTAAAGAAGGGGTGGTCAGGCAATATCATTCCCTGGAAAAAGACGGCAGAAAAGAAGGCATTATAAGAAAAAGGGAGACAGAGCCTCATATAGCCAGGGTAAAGAACTCCGAAGAGATTTATAAAACAACGCTTCTTGTTAAAATGCTGTGCCTGGCAGGAAACAAGATTGCTTCTTTGGATGCCTCAGGCATCGGCATAGAAATGGAAGCTGATAAGCCCGGATGGTGCGATTCAATGAACGGTTTGCCCGGGCTGTGCGGTTCGTCCACTCCCGAAGTTTTTGAATTAAAGCGCCAGGTTGTATTTATACTGGATTCTATTAATAAACTGGGTTTAGACGAGAATTATAAGGTCAGCCTTCCTGAGGAGATCTACGACCTTTTGAAAAATATAGAAATTCTTATAAAAGAGAAAGATTCGGATTTCTCTTACTGGGATAAAGTCAATTTTATTAAAGAAGAATACAGGCAGAAGATAAAATTCGGATTTAGCGGCATAGAAAGAATATTGAGCGTCAAAGAATTGAAGGAAATGCTGGGAGTTTTTCTTATTAAAATAGACAGCGCTGTTAAAAAGGCGTACGACCAAAACAAAAAGGCGTACACTACCTATTTTATAAATGAAGTTACAAAATATGAACTATTAAACAAAGTGGATCCCGTAAAAGGTGTAGATTTAGTAAAGCCGACCGCATTTAAAAGCATCAGGCTGCCTTTATTTTTAGAAGGGCCTGCCAGGGCTTTGAAAGTGGAAGGCGATGCTGAAAAAGCAAAGGCCCTGTACACCTCTCTTAAGAAAACAAAAATATATGACGCTAAGCTTAAGATGTACAAAATTAACGAATCCCTGGAAGGAATATCCAAGGAAATCGGCCGCTCAGGGATATTCACCCCCGGCTGGCTTGAAAATGAATCTATATGGCTTCACATGGAATATAAGTACCTGTTGGAAATATTGAAGAAAGGCCTTTATGAGGAATTTTTCCAGGATTTTAAAAATGCCCTGATACCGTTTCAGAAGCCTGAGCGGTACGGAAGGAGTATCTTTGAAAATTCATCTTTCATAGTATCCAGCGCTTTTCCTGACGCGAAAATGCACGGCAGGGGATTTGTAGCGCGTCTGAGCGGCTCAACAGCAGAGATGCTGAGCATATGGTTACTGATGAGTGCAGGGGAAAAGCCGTTCTTTGTAAATGAAAAAGGAGAATTAAATCTGAAATTTAATCCTGCGCTCCCATCCTGGCTCTTTACAAAAACACCTAAAAAAGGCCTCCCTAAAAATACATACGCGTTTAAATTTTTAGGTAAAACCCTAGTAGTCTATCATAATCCAAAAATGAAAGATACAGTAGGTCAGGGCTCTGTTAAAGTGGGCTCTGTGTCACTGGAGTATGAAGACGGAAGAAAAGTAGATATACAGAAGGATGTGATAGGCCAGCCTTATTCCTCAGACATCCGGCACGGCAAAGTAAAAAAAATAGACATCTGCCTCAACTAACAACTATACAATTCAACAACGTCGTTTTTCCAGTTGTTTTAGGATTTTTGTTGACATTCAAAGGTATAGTGTTATAATTTTTAAAAAAGTAGCACGGAGCAGAAAATGTCAGGGCTTATTAGATTTGGAGTATCTCTAGAGAAAAAATTATTAGATGATTTTGACAAGCTTATTGCCGAAAAAAAATATTTTAACCGTTCAGAGGCGATAAGAGACCTTATACGCGACAGCTTTGTCAAAGAAGAATGGGAAAAGGGCGCAGAAGTAGCGGGCGCGATATCCATTGTATATGATCATCATAAAAGAGAGCTAATGGACGTGATTGTGGATATACAGCATGAATACCATGATATGATAGTCGCGAGCCAGCATGCTCATCTGGATCACCATAATTGCCTGGAAGTGGTTATTGTAAAAGGAAAGTCGGACAGGATAAAAACGCTTTCGGATAAATTACGCGCTGTTAAGGGCGTAAAGCACGGCGCACTGAGTATAACAACGCTAGGAAAAGAGTTTTAGTAATATTTTTTTGTGTTATGGTAGCACAAAGATAAAAAAGATAACACAATGGAGGAGAAAAATGTTACGAAGTCGGCTGTTTATTTTAGCTGGCCTGTTCTTATTATTTTTAGGCGCTTCAGTTAGCTATGCCGAAGATGGCTGGAACCCTGTTTCAGCAGGCCCTGTCAGCACATGGACAGCGCCATTATGCGGTAAGGGGAAATTTGTAGCGCAGCCATTTTTATTTTATAACCGCACCAGAGGCACGTTTAATGAAAAAGGCCATTACAATCCTCTGGACAATGGAAACAGGAAATATCAGTATCAGGAACAGCTATTCGCGCAATACGGTATCACAGATCATCTGGAAATAGACGCTCAAACAGTCTATCAGGAAAATTACGTGAAAAATGCGGATGGAAAAGCGCATTCTAATGGGTTTGGAGACAGTTATGTTTTTATGAGATATTGTTTGGCCGAAGAAACGGATCGGGCTCCTCACGTAGCCGCGTTATTTCAAATAAAGGCTCCCACGGGAAAATACGAACATGCAAATACAGATAAGCTTGGGACGGATTTAATGGGAGCTACGTCAGGAGGAGGCTCGTGGGATCAGGGCCTGGGCTTAATTTTTACCAAAAAAATAAAGCCGTTTGTGTTTCACGCTGACGCCATATACAGTTTTCCGCAGAAAGTGCGCGTAGATGGAGTCAAGACGCGCTATGCCAATTATCTTAATTATGATTTTGGCTTGGAATATTTTTTACCAAAAGGCCTTAATCTTATGCTGGAAACAAATGGTTTTCTGCAAGGCGATAAAAGAGAAGACGGCGCAAAAATTTCAGCCTCTGATGTTAAATATTTTATGGTAGCGCCTGGAATAGGATGGTCAAACGATAAGGTTCAGACACTATTGTCTTATCAAAGAGTGGCGATAGGCAGTAATACGGATGCAAATGATAGTTTAATTTTAACTTTTGTTTATGCATTTTAACGTATAGAAAAGGAGATGTCATGGAAAATGGATTAATACCTTTGTATATAACTGCGGCTACGCTAGGTTTTCTGCATACTGTTTTTGGGCCGGACCATTATATACCTTTTATTGTCATGGCAAAGGCAAGAAATTGGGGAGCGCTTAAAACAACGGTATTGACTATTTTATGCGGTATCGGACACATCATGAGTTCCGTTGTTATAGGGCTTCTGGGAGTTATTTTTGGCATAGAGGTTATGAAATTAGAGGCGCTTGAATCTTTCAGGGGAAATATTGCAGGATGGTTTTTAATAATATTTGGATTTACGTATTTGGTGTGGGGAATTCATAGGGCTATAAAAAACAGGCCTCATGAACATATGCACGCCCACGTTAATTCGAAAGAGCACTTACATAACCATTCTCATAATAAAGAACATGTGCATCTGCATACAGAAAAAGGCAAGGTGAATATAACGCCTTGGATATTGTTTACTATATTTGTTTTCGGACCGTGTGAGCCGTTGATACCTATTCTTATGTACCCGGCTGCAAAAAATAGCAGCGTGGGAGTAATACTGGTGGCTACAATATTCGGGACTATAACCATACTTACGATGTTAACTATAGTAATGGCGTCTTATTTTGGACTTAAACTTGTAAATTTTGGCAGGATGGAAAGGTACTCCCATGCTTTTGCAGGGGCAAGTATTTTTCTTTGCGGGGTAGCAGTTCAATTTTTAGGGCTTTAGTATCCGAGATTTTTCAGCGCGAACGGGTCTTTCCGCCAGTTTTTGTAGACCTTGACCCATAAATCCAGGAAGACTTTTTTCTGCAGGAAACTCTCTATATCTTTTCGTGCGAACTCGCCTATTTTTTTAAGCATTTTACCGCCGTCTCCTATAATAATGCCTTTTTGGCTTTCTTTTTCGCAGTATATGGTAGCCCTTATGTAGATAATGTCGTTATTGTTTCTGTCCTTTTTTTCTTGAAACTCCTCCACAGTGACTGCTATGGAATGAGGCACTTCCTGGTAAGTTATTTCCAGGGTTTTTTCTCTGATGAGTTCCTGTACTACAAAACTCTCGCTTTTATCAGTCAGCTGGTCATCCGGAAAAAACGGAAAACCTTCGGGCATATATTCCAGTATTTTTTTAAATACAATGTCTGTGCCGTCTTTTTTTAAGGCTGATATCGGTATTATTTCTTTGAAATTAAATTTGTGGGCTTTTTCAATGATAGGCAGTATATGGCGCCTGTCAATCCCGTCTATTTTATTTATGATCAGGATATTTAATTTTACCGGCATGAGATTGAATATCTCTATATCCTCTTTTGTTATACCGCTGTGCGCATCTATGAGGACGAGATTTAAATCTGTTTCCGTGAGAGAGGCCTGGGCCTTGCGCACCATTAGTTTCCCGAGAAGGTTTTTCGGCCTGTGCATGCCCGGAGTATCCATAAACACGATTTGGAAATCCTTGCCGGATAATATCCCCTGGATATTGTCTCTTGTGGTCTCGGGCTTTTCAGATACGATGCAGACCTTTTCCCTCACCAGGACATTCAGGAGCGTGGACTTTCCGACGTTCGGCCTTCCTATAATAGCTACTTTTCCGGCTTTAAACATGAAAATATTATACCATAACAACTGGAAAACCGACATTGTTGAATTGTCTAGTAATATCTGGTATAGTAGTTACCTGACCTTTAACAGAATAATAGGAGGGGATATGAAAGGTTTTTATTTTGCGATACTGGCAGCGATAGTGTGGGGCATAGCTCCTATAGTGGAAAAAATAGGGCTTAAGAATATAGAGCCTTTGTCGGGCGTATTGGTGCGCTCTTCCGGGATTATCATAGGAGCTGTTATAATGTCTATTTTCAATGTAGGTATTTTAAAAACAGCTTTGAGGGCAGACCCGAAGACAATAATGTTTTTATTTATGGGAGGCATTCTTGCCAGTATCCTGGGCCAGATATTTTTTTATAGCGCGCTGAAACACGGGGAAGTGTCTAAAATGGTCCCGGTTGCCGCCACGTATCCGTTGGTTTCTTTTTTACTTGGGCTTTTGTTTTTTGGGGAGAGTTTTACTATCCTTAAGGGGTTGGGGATAGGTTTTGTAATACTCGGTGTGTTTTTTCTTAGATAAATAGAGCTCTGTTTTATCAAAAATAAGTTCTAGTTTACCGTCTTTATTAGAGTCTTTCTGCATTTTTACGAGCTTACCGTCCATGTATTCATTTATCTGGTCAAGTTTTCCGTCATAATCAATGTCTATCTCTAATTTTACGCGTTGCCAGTTTTTGTAGTAAGAGAACATATCCGGCTTGCCGTCAAAATTCAGGTCCACCTGAGTGATCCTGGCGCCTTTTCCGTCGTATATTATCCAGGCGTCAGGCTTAGTGTCATTATTTCTGTCCACTGTCCTGGTTTCTTCGGCAGCGTACACATAGCCGCTAAGCGCTAAAAGGATAATTATAAAAGGAATTATTATTTTATGCATATTTGCGTATTTCTATCAGTTATGTTAATATAATACATACTATATGAAAAACGTGAAAATAGCAATAGGCCAGATAAATACCACGGTCGGGGATCTGAAGGGCAATAAGAATAAGATATTGTCCTGCGTGGAAGCTGCGTCTAGAAAAGACGCGGAACTGATTGTATTCCCGGAGCTCAGCATAACAGGATATCCTCCCGAGGACCTGCTTTTAAAGCCGTATTTCATAAAAGAAAATATAAAATGCCTTAAAGAAATAGCAGGTCAGATACGCGATATTGTTGCGGTATTGGGATTCGTGGATGAGAAAAACGGATCTATTTACAATAGCGCCGCAATCATCCACAATAAAAAAATAGTTTATGTGTATCATAAGATGCATCTGCCTAATTACGGCGTTTTTGACGAAAAAAGATATTTCAAGCCCGGGACCGATAGTAAATTAATAAAAATAAAAGACATGCGTTTCAGCGTAAATATATGCGAAGACATGTGGGTGAAGGATGAAAGGTTAAAGGTGAAAGGGGCGCAATTCCTGGTAAACATATCCGCCTCGCCGTACCATACGGATAAGATCAAAGAACGCGAAAAAATTATCGGAGATAAGGCAAAAAAACTGAAAATGCCCGTAGTTTACTGTAACCTTGTAGGCGGCCAGGATGAGCTGGTTTTTGACGGCAGAAGCGCTTTGTTCGGAACGGGCGGAAAGATCAGTGCGGAAGCCAGGGCATTCGAAGAGGATTTATTGATATTCGATTTAGCATCAGAAAAGATCCCGCAGAAAATCAAATCTATCCCCAGAGACGAAGAGATTTATTCCGCGCTTGTATTAGGCGTAAAAGATTATTTGCGCAAGAATAATTTTACTAAAGCTGCTTTAGGCCTGAGCGGAGGAATAGATTCTGCGCTTGTGGCCTGCATTGCCAAAGACGCGCTTGGCAGGGGCAATGTCCTTGGCCTCGGCATGCCGTCCAGATATTCTTCAAGAGAGACGCAGGAAGATTCGGAAATAATAGCAAAAAATCTGGGCATAAAATTCAAAAAAGCGGCCATAGATAGCATATTCACGTCTTATTTAGACGCATTGGGCCCGCATTTCAAAGGCATGGAGCCTGATATAGCAGAGGAAAATATCCAGGCAAGGATACGCGGGAACATGCTCATGGCGTTCTCTAATAAATTCGGATACCTGGTGCTTAATACAGGGAATAAAAGCGAGACCAGCGCAGGTTACTGCACTCTTTACGGAGACATGGCAGGCGGTTTCAGTGTGATAAAAGATGTTCCCAAAAAACTTGTTTATCTCCTGGCAGGATATGTTAATAAAAGGGAAGGAAAAGATATTATACCCAAGAGCGTCTTTAAAAGAGCTCCCACGGCCGAGTTAAAGCCGGATCAGAAAGACCAGGATACTCTGCCGCCTTATGATTTTTTGGACAGGGTCATCGACCTTTATGTTGAAAAAAATAAATCCTTCCGCGAGATAGTAAAAAAATTAGGGCATGAAGATGTTGTGAAAAAAGTCCTGAACATGATAGACTCCAGCGAATACAAAAGGCGGCAGGCGCCTCCGGGCGTGAAGATAACTCCCATGGCTTTCGGAAAAGACAGGCGCATGCCCATAACAAATAAATTTACGGCTTGTTGAGTTTTATTTTTAGTGTATACTATGTTATATAAAGAGGATATATATGGGAAAGTTTACAGGCGACGAAATATTTTTAGAAGTTGTCGGCAGAATAAATAGAATGCTTATTCTCCTGGGCCTGTTTTTTTTGATATATTTTCTGCTGGAGACCAAGATCAATATATTTCTGCTTTTATTGTCGCTTTTAAATCTGGTGTTCAGCCTGATCTCCTATAAACATTTAATGATAACCAATAAGCTTGCCGCTGAGCTGGAGCGCGCCAGAACATCGCTCGGAGATATCAGCAAAGAAATCCGCGAAATGCATCCAAGTTAAATGTTCCGAAAATCCCTGGTATTCCTATTTGTAATATTTTTAAGCACAACCCTTTTTGCAAAAGAGGTTATTCATGTTACTGCGCATTCCGCAGTATTGATGAGTATCTGGAATAAAAGAGTCCTTTATTCAAAAAATCCCCATGTTAAGCTCGCGCCTGCGTCTACTACGAAAATAATGACGGCCCTTGTGGTCATGAATAAATCCGGCCTCGATAAAAAAGTTACTGTCCCGAGGTCCGCCACCTGGATGCCGCCCAGCAGAGTGGATATAAAAAATGGGGAGGTTTACACTACTGAGGATTTGTTGAAAGCTGCGCTGCTTAATTCCGGGAATGACGCTACGGTCGCGCTTGCTGTAAGCGTCGCAGGGAGCGAAAAAGAATTTACGAATATGATGAACGAGATGGCTCGAAAGCTCGGCTGCAAGAATACTAATTTTAAGACCTCTAACGGGCTCCCTGCAAAAAACCAGTATACTACCGCCTATGACCTGGCTTTGATAATGAGGGAAGCCATGAAAAATGAAAAATTGGCTGAAATCCTGGAAACGAAACAGGCGGATATTTCCGAGCTTAATACCGGCAGAAAAATAAAACTCAGGAATCACAATAAAAGCCTGTGGAAAGACTCGTCCTATACTATCCTTGGGAAAACAGGTTATACAATAAGGGCCGGGCAGTGTTTTGCCGGTTATATAATATACGATAATAAACGCAGATTGATAGTAGTGATGCTGAAAGGCAAGAAATTATGGCCTGATATGAAAGAGCTTGCGGAAAAAGGCAGGAGGTTGTTTTAAAGGAGAATGAGCTTATGTTTAGAAAAGTTTTTTTTGCTTTAATAGCTTCAGGAATGTTGTGTTCGGGGATTTCTTATGGAGCGCCGTGTTACGGTACCCATATGCCCAAGGAAAAACAATGGATACTGGGGATGCAGGGGAATTTTCTTATAGATAGAAATCTTGATAATAACCGGGGCTCTACCAGCGGAAACAGGTATTTTTTAACAGTTAGCCTGGGCGCGTTTGACTGGATTTGTTTTGACGGGAAAATAGGCATGGGGGACGTGGCGTGGCATAATTCAGACCCCGGGAATTTAAATTTTAACAGCGGATTTGCGGGAGCGTATGGTTTCAGGATAAAAGGCTATGAGAATAAAGAGCTCGGGATAAAAACCGTAGCAGGTTTTCAGCATATAAGCGTTCATCCTACAATGGCATCTCCGGCCAGCGATAATCACAGGGTAATTATAGATGACTGGCAGGGTTCGGCGCTCGTATCAAAGGACATTGGTAGTCTGACGCCTTATGTCGGAGCCAGATACGGAACAGTTGATTACATAAAATGGGTGGATGAGCACGATAGGAAGCGCATAAAGTCTGAGAAGGTGTTCGGAGCTGTGATCGGGTTTGATTATCTGGTTAAAAAAGACACCAGGCTGAACATAGAATGCGATTTTCTTGACGGGGAAGAGCTTTCTATGGGAATAAGCCGGGATTTCTAGTAGTTGAGAATATTGGTAAAAGCGTTTTTCAGGTAATATATTTCGGGATTTTTGTAATTTTTTCTTATATATTTTTCAGCTTCACCAGGGCCTTCAAAAAATAAAAATGGAAGGCCTTTATTTTTATAAAGTCCGGCATTTTTTGATATAAAACCTAATTTTGCTTTTTTGAGAGCTTTTGCAACCATGTAAGCCCTGTGCTCTCCTGCCAGGCATCCGCCTTTTTTAATCTGGCTTATCAATTTATCCGGGTTTTTCATCTTGAGCATTTTTTCCATGAAACGTTTTTCTCCGAGGCCTTTTCCGAAGCCTTCTTCCAGCCCGGCATTTACAAGTATGAGAGAATTATTATTTATAACAGGGCTTCTGGTGTTGGCAACGTAATTAAAGGCGCGCGAGGCCTGGTACATATTTACGCCTTTTGAGCCCGGTATGCCGCATATTATTATATCCTGCTGCTTTTTTATATTTTTTTCAAATATCCTCGCGGAATAATTTACAGCTTTTTTAAAACACGGCCCAGGTTTTCCTTCGAATATTTTCAATATTTTTCCGTTTTCATCATTTACTATATTTATAGAATATCTGACAGGAAGCATGGAAGCTGTTTCCCGGATGAAAGCCTGGAAAGGATTGCCTTTAATAGAGCATATTCTGGTGCCCGGATGGTCTAAAAATCTCGGGTGATGCGTTGCGTTTATTGTTTTTTCCCCGGCCAGGCCTATGGACAGGACTTTTACGCCTCCGCTATAGCCTGCGTAAAGATGCGGCTCTACAACGCCTATGGTTATTATGGAATCAGCCCCTTTTAATTTATTATCCAGGTAAATAGGGACCCCTTTTTTTGATCCGGCAGCGTAAAATACATTTTTATAATCGTGCGAATACACCTTGACCCTGCTTGATACATTTCCCAGATTGCATTTTATCTCTTTTTTTGTAGGATGCCTGTGAAGGCCGGTGCCTATAAGTATTTCCATGTCTTTATAGGCCGCGCCTTTTTTGTTGAGCTTAGCCAAAACCCTTGGCAGGATCTTTTTTAGATGCGCTTCGCGCGTGAAATCAGGCACAGCTATTATAATTTTCATTTCAGCAGTTCCTTCGGGAATATATTATCAAGCCCCAATATGCATGACGGGTCCAGCGATTTTTTGAGAAGGGCCATCTGTTTCAGGTTGTCTTTCCCGTACATTATTTCAAGAAAAGGGTGCTTTAATTTTCCTATGCCGTGTTCTGCTGAAACAGTGCCGCCCAGGCTTACCGCTTTTTTTACGAACTCCGCGTACACATCGCGGCTCTTTTTGAATTCTTCCTCTGTTTTGGGCAGCATGTTCACATGCATATGGCTTTCGCCTATGTGGCCGAATATAACGTAATATATATTTGAGGATTTTAATTTCTCATGATAAAAATCCAGCATCTCTTTAAATCTATTATCAGGCACGGCTATGTCCGTGCCGACCTTGGGCATTTTATTTTTTTTCACGATCTCGTTTACGGAATCAGGCAAGGCGTGTCTTAATTCTTTTAATTTTATCCTTTCTTTGTCGGAATCTGCAAAATACGAGTCTTCCAGGAGCGCGCGATGTTTTTCAAGCAGCTTAGTCCAGGAGTCTATGACTTCTGACTCTGATTCTTTTTTGTAATCCTGCTCAAAATATATCAGGCCTTTTGCGGACAGGGGTATATTCGGGTATTTTACCCTCAATAGCGACAGGGAATGGCTGTCCATGTATTCCAAAGACATTGCGTTAAACTTTTTGGCGTCATCTACAAAGTTTATAGCGTCATTTTCTGAAGCGAAAAAGCTGAAAAAGCTCATTACCTCTTCAGGCCTTCTGCCGAGCGCTATGTCAGCTTCAAGTATGACCCCGAGAGTCCCTTCGTGGCCTATAAACAGATCTACGAGGTCCATGCCGTCTTTTATGTAATATCCGGCAGCTGTTTTTATTCCGGGCATCGTATAATCAGGGATTATGATTTTTATTTCCTTATCTTTTAATTTGAGCGGGAAAATTTTGCCTTTCTTTAAAAAATAGTCTCCGCGTTTTATATCAATGACATCTCCGGTAGAAAGGAGCATCCTTAACCTTTTTATATAATTACGCGTAGGGCCGTATTTGAAGCCTTTTGCGCCCGAGGCATTTGTGGATATGGTACCTCCCAGAAATGCGTTCGGCTCTGTGGGGTCAGGCAGATACGTAAGGCCTTTTTTTGAGAGATGGGTATCCAGTTCAGAAAGCCTTACCCCGGGCTGGAGCGTGGCGGTAAAGGTCTTTTCATTTATATCTATTATTTTATTAAGGTTTTCCGTGGCAATCACCCATCCTCCGAAAGGGATTCTCGCGCCTGTCACGCCTGTGCCGCCTCCAGATATGGTAACCGGGATGTTTTTGGCTGCTGCCTCGAGCAGTATTTCCCTGATTTCCAGTTCATTTTCAGGCACTATGACCCTGTCGGCATAACCGCCCAAAAGGCCTGAATAGTCCTCAAAATATCCCTTGATAATATCAGGATCTCTCTTTATAATCATAGCTATAATCTACCATATACGATAAACAAAGTAAACATGGACAATATATTAAGTATATTAATCGGGCTTGTGTCAGGGATATCCTCGGGGTTTTTCGGGATAGGAGGGGCTGTAATTTTAATCCCTGCTCTTATCTATATTTTTAAATTTTCGCAGCATTTAGCCCAGGGCACAGCTCTTGCTGCGCTGCTTTTACCCGTAGGCATACTGGCTGTGATAAAGTATTACAAGTCAGGAGATGTAAATATAAAGGTGGCTTTATTTATAGCCTTTGGGTTTATTATAGGCGGTTTCATAGGAGCAGCTTTTGTTCAGGCAGTTCCCAGTCCTGTGCTTAAAAAAGTATTCGCCGTCCTGCTCTTCTGTATTTCGGTATACATGTTTCTTGGTAAATGAAAGATATCAAAGAAATAATAAAGATTTTAAAAAAAGAATATCCCGAAGCGAGGATAGCGCTTAGATTTAAAAATACCTGGCAGCTCCTGGTAGCTACTATCCTTTCAGCGCAATGCACTGACGTGAGAGTGAACCTGGTAACGCCCGTATTATTTAAAAAATATAAAAGAGTGGCTGATTTTGCAAAAGCCGATATCAGGGAATTTGAAAAAGACATCCATTCAACGGGGTTTTACAAAAATAAGGCAAAAGGCATCATAGGTTCTGCGAAGAAAATTTTAAATGAGTTTAAAGGCAAAGTGCCGAAGACAATGGAGGAGCTGACGAGCCTCCCTGGCATAGGAAGAAAGACAGCGAATGTTATTTTGTCGTCAGGATTCGGCATTATCGTGGGCGTGGTGGTCGATACCCACGTAAGAAGGTTGTCGCAGAGGCTGGGCTTAACAAAAAATACGGATCCCGGCAAGATAGAAGAGGATCTCATGAAATTGGTACCTCGCAAAGACTGGGGCATAGTCTCGCATCTTCTGATTTTACATGGAAGAAAGATTTGTAATGCCAGGAAACCGCTTTGCGCTGAATGCAGGATAAATAAACTGTGCCCGTCAGCTTTTAAAGGAAAAACATGATATCACCTAATCCTTTTACGCCTCAATCCGGCTGGGAGCCGAAAATATTCGGCGGCAGGAATCCGGAACTGGGAATTTTTAAAGCAAACCTGGCAGATGCGGTTAGCGCAAGGCCGAGCCATCTGGTTGTCCTGGGGGAATGGGGGGCGGGAAAGACGTCTTTACTGAAACAATTCAGGCGCATAAGCCAGGAAAACGGGTTTCCTGCTGCCTTTTGCGCCATCTCCGGATTTACGGAAAAAAATAAAGCGCTCGAAGCCATCCACTTGATAGCCGAAGAAATGGTCCTGGGCTTCCCGAAGGTAGATGCGGTTCAAAAAGACCTCCTTGACCTGTTTGCCAAAAGAAAATCTTTATCAAATGCCCAGGTCCAGTTTACAAAGTTCCTGTGCGAGCTATGGAAGGCGCTGGATACGAAATTAGCGGTTGTGCTCCTGGATGATACCCAGAATCTCATGGAGGTATCGAATACCATAGATATTTTAAGAGCTGTTCTAAGCAGTGATGATGTTATAAACCGGACAAGGTTTCTATTCATACTTTCATCTACGCCTGCGGGGTGGACATCTTTTATAGACAAGCATGACCCTGTGGGAAGATTTTTCAGAAAAAGGCTGAGCGTGGAAAATCTGAAAGAAGCAGAGGTTATGGGCACCATAAACATGACCCTGAAAGGCACAGGCGTGATTTTTGACGATGCAATAAGGAAAAATATATTCGAATACACAGCCGGCCATCCGTATGAAGTCCAGCTTTTGGCAAGCCATCTTTACGACAGCCAGATAGAGGGAAGCGTGAAGTCCGGGGCATGGGACAGCGCTTTGAACAGCACATTAAAAGAGCTGGGCAGGGATTACTTTGAATATCTTTTGTCAAAGGCCAGCGACAGGGAGAAGGATTTGTTGAAAATATTGGCTGAAGAGAAAAAGCCCGTAACGATCAAGGATTTTACCACTATGATGATAGTCGGCAAGCGCGCCAAAAAATTCCCCATAGCGAATATAAAGAATTTTCTCTACCGGCTGGAAGCCAAAGGCCTCGTGAAAAGGTCCGAGGCCGGCGGTTTTTACATACCCGACCTGATGTTCTCGGAATTCATCGCGAGATTCACTTCCGAATAAATTGATTGACAATAAACAGGCTCAAATATATCATATTTGGATAATTTAACCCGGAGGATCATATGAAAGTAAGAGTAGATGAAGATTTGTGCGTTGGATGCGGGCTGTGCGTTAACACGTGCCCTGATATTTTTGAAATGAAAGATGACAAGGCAGTCGCGAAAGTAAGCGCGGTTCCTGCTGCGAGCGAAGACTGTGCTAAGCAGGGTAAAGACGAATGCCCTGTTGAAGCGATAATTATAGACTAACAGCTTAGATTATTTCTTTTTATAGAAGACCTTCGCAAAGCATAATATAGCGAGGGTTGTAATAATTCCGCAGGATATAATCATAAACAACCAGCCGAAGATAGTCATTTTTTAACCTTGGTTTTCCTTTTTCCCCAGGCAATCTTTACAAGTATTGCCAGTGCGGCAAATATTCCCAGAAGCATAAGCCTTGTGCCTAATATGTAAGGCTTATCGCTCTGGGAGACATTTTTCATCAATATCGCGGAAATACCTTCCTGATACAGCCAGAAACCCAGTATTAGAAATAAAAATAGAGGCGTTACATACCGGATTATAAGTTTATATATTTTAGGCACCCGCATTTCAGCGCCGTGGTGTATTTCCTCCCACGCCTTTTCAATCCCGAATACCCAGCCGAAAAGTATGATCTCTACGGTTGCGAATAATACCAGGCAGAAGGTGCCTCCCCAGAAATCCAGCTCGTTCACAACCCCGTTTTTCAAAAAGAATATCGCAGGCTGGCACAGGATAAAAGCGGCAATGCCGAAAATAATAACAGCCTTTTTCTTGGAGATATTGAATTCGTCTTCCAGAAAAGCTATGCTGGGCTGCGCCAGAGATATGGAAGAGGTGATTCCTGCAAGGAACAAAAGCAAAAACCAGATGCATCCGAAAAATGCCCCCAGGTTTATCTTCTGGAATATTAAAGGCATCGTGACGAATCCCAGATTGAACGCCCCGCCTTTTGCAATTGCCTGGATTTGGTCGGGCCCGAAAAATGCGAATGCAACCGGTATTACAATAGAGGATCCGAGTATTACTTCCGCAAATTCATTTGCGCTGACGGACGTAAGGCCTGAAAGTACCACGTCATCGGTTTTCTTTAGGTAGCTTGCGTAAGTGAGTATCACGCCTATGCCAACGCTTAATGTAAAAAATATCTGGCCTGCCGCAGCGAGCCATACCTTGGCGCTTTTTAAGGCGCTGAAATCAGGGTTCCATAAAAACCCGAGGCCGTTTATTATATTCCAGTCAGGTTTTGTCGGATCAGGCGCCCCTAATGTCAATGCCCTCACAGCCAGTATTATCCCGAATACAACAAGGCTCGGCAGCGCGATCTTGCATAATTTTTCAATCCCGCCAGAGATACCTTTATATATGACAAACATGTTGAGACAAAACGTGATAAGGAAAAATACGTAAGCGCACTGCATGCCGGAAAAGAAATTATTTTTTTCAATGCCCTGAAAACCGCTTAGAAACGATACCATGCCGGCCTGGGTTGTTGCAGTGCTGTATTTTTCAGCTACTGAGAAAAAGGCGTATGCGAATGTCCAAGACTCTATATAGGTATAGTAAATGAATATTACGAGCGGGCCGAATATCCCTATTATCCCGAAATATTTTATAAACCTGTTTTTTGTCCACATGTTGTGGAAAATTCCGGGCGCGGTACCGTGGCCGAATCCTCCGCCGAAACGTCCGATGGTCCACTCCACCCACATTAGAGGTATGCCGAGAAGGAGGAGTGATATAAAATACGGGATCATGAACGCCCCGCCGCCGTTCTGCGCTGCCTGCACGGGAAAACGCAGGAAGTTTCCCAGGCCTATCGCGCTTCCCGCAACAGCCATTATAATCCCAAGTTTAGATTTCCATGCGTCTCTGGGTTTCATATAGAAAAAGTATACTCAATAATATTTAATATGTCAAATTGCAAGGCAATGGTATAATACACCTGCGAGGAGGGTTTATATGAAAAAATCATTAGGCGCAAAGGCGCTTGTTTTTACCACACCTGCCTGGATAATAGGGACATACGATAAAAACGGAAAACCGAACGCTGCAGCTGTTGCGTGGGGAGGCATTGTTTGTTCCAAGCCGCCCTCGGTGAGTATATCTTTAAGAAAGGCCACTTATTCTTACGGCAATATAATGGATAAAAAGGCCTTCACGGTAAATGTCCCGTCCGAAAAATACGTGAAAGTTGCGGATTATTTCGGTATTGTTTCCGGGCGCAATGAAGATAAGTTTGCCAAAACAAAACTGACCCCGGTAAAAAGCGATCTCGTAGACGCGCCTTATATAAAGGAGTTCTCTCTTATTTTAGAATGCAAGGTTACTAACACGATTGAAATAGGTCTTCATACGCAGTTTATAGGGGAGATAATGGACGTGAAATGCGATGAAGATGCGCTTGGAAAAAACGGTTTGCCTGATATCGAGAAGATAAAGCCCATCTTATATGATCCCGAGATCTGCACTTATCACGGAATAGGCAAATATCTGGGCGATGCTTTTTCAATAGGCAGATGAACAACTTGTTGGGAAGAGATTATGCAAGATTTCGAGAAATTTTATAAAGAATTGAACGTAGAGCAGCGAAAAGCAGTGGATACTATTGAAAGACCGGTGCTGGTCTTGGCAGGGCCGGGTACAGGAAAGACCCAGATACTTTCTATCCGGGCTGCAAACATAATACGCCTGAAAAAAGCTTCCCCGGAAAATATCCTTATACTCACATACACAAATCCTGCGGCAAAGACAATGAAAGAGCGGCTCGCAAAGATCATAGGGTTCGAAGGATATGATATTCACGTAGCGACGTTCCACAGTTTTGCAAATACAATCCTTATGGATTCCGAAGAGGCTGCTAATTATATCCAGGAGAGGGTGCAGATAGAAGACATAGACCAGATAAAGGCTCTGGAATATATTTTAGATCATAGCCAGAACATCTCTGAAATAAGGCCTTTTAATTCCCCGTATCACTATGTCAAAGAAATAAAGAAAAGGATAAGCGAGCTTAAGAGAGAAGGCGTCAGCCCAAAAGAATTTCTGGAATACGTGAAAACATTAAAGCCCGACGGCGCGCATATAGAAGAAAAGCATGTCCCCAGGATAAAGGCGCTCGCTACTATCTACGACCAGTACGAAAAACTAAAAATGAGCGGAAATAAAGATGTTTTTGACGAGCGGGGCAGATATGATTATGACGACATGATAATGATGGCCATTGACGCATTAGGCAAAGAAGCTGTTTTAAAGAAAAAATATCAGGAGCAGTATAAATTTTTTATGGTGGACGAGTTTCAGGATACAAACGGCGCCCAGCTTAAATTATTATTTTCCATATTAAAGGGAGCCGGCCCCAACGTATGCTGCGTGGGAGACGATGACCAGTCGATATACAGATTCCAGGGCGCCAGCGTGGGCAATTTTAAAGAATTTAAAAAGAAATTCAAGGATTTGGAAACCATATCTTTAAAGAGTAATTACCGGTCTACAAAAGAAATAATAGGCCTGGCAGAGTCTTTGATAAAAGAAGTGCCTGTAGATGAGAGGACCGGGGATAAACAGCTTGTAAATATTAAAGATTTCAGGGATAAATCAATAGGCTACTATGAATTTACAAAAGAATCTGAAGAGCTGGATTTTATCGTGAAAAAAGTCAGGGAGCTTAAGGCGCAGATAGAGTCTTCAAAAGACATCACGCCGGAAGAAAAAGAAAATCCGTATAATAACATAGCTATTTTAGTGAGAAAAAGAGATCTGATATTAAGGCTTATAGATAAATTTTTACAAGCAGGCATTCCGTATGCTACCGACGGCAAAGAAGATATACGGCCTGAGCCCAGGGTAAGGCAGATGCTGGACGTGCTGGAACTTGCGGCCATGGACCCGGAAAATTACGAAGACAGGGACAGGATTCTGTATAAGATTCTTGTGGCCGATTACTTTAAGATCCCTCTAGTAGACGTGCTGGGCCTTATATCCAGGGTGAACAAGAAAAAAAGAAATAAAGAAGACGCCAAGATTTTATCGGAACTTTTAAATTCCGCTGACTTATCAGCGCCTCTGAAAAAAGCCGGGGACGTAATAAAAAAACTTATAGATAATGCGCCATTCAAACCGGCTCATACAGTGCTGATGGAATATATAGAAGAAGCCGGTATTTATAAGTTTATTTTGGAAAAATACGATAAAAATAATGTAATGAGGATCAGAGAATTGCGGGCGCTTTCGTCTTTTATCAATAGAGTAAAAAGTTCCGACTTGTCAAAGCCCGGTTTGACTTTAAAGGATTTAATAGAAGATATAAGGACAATGAATGAGCACGGCATGCCGCTCGAAGGGGATCTTGTGACAATGACTCAGAACGGAGTCAGGATATTCACGGCGCATGGTTCCAAAGGCCGGGAATTCCACAGCGTTATAATCCCGTTTTGCCTGCAGGATAAAAGCTGGCCTATAAAGCCCAGGACAGATTCAATTCCTTTTCCGCCTGAGCTGATAAAATCAATAGAGAAGACTCCGGATAAAGAAAGAGTCAAAGAACTCATGTTTCACGATGAAACAAGGCTTTTTTATGTGGCTGTATCAAGGGCGAAAAGCAATATTATTTTTACAGCGAGCCCTGACGAAAGCGCTGTTTCCAGCGCATTTCTATACAGGCTTGGCATGGAGCCGAAAACACTCAATTTAAAAGAAGAAGATATCCTTGTGAGTTTTCTTGAAAAAACAAATCTCGTGGAGCCTTTTATCGGGACAGAAAATGTCCTTGCAGACATGGTAAAAGACATGTCTCTGAACCCCACCAGCCTGGGTAACTATCTCAGGTGCAGGCGCAAGTTTCTTTACGATAACGTCCTGATGCTTCCTTCGGCAAAAAAGCAGACCCTGATGTTTGGCAACGCAGTGCACGCGGGATTGGAAAGTTTATACAGAGAATATATCAGGGTAAAAAAGTTTCCCGATTTCCAGTTTTTCAGGGAAAAGTTCCTGGAGGCATTGAAATTTCAGGGACCTGAGAAGCCTATTGAATTAAGGTGCAAGGAACAATTCGAAGGCCTCAGGAAATATCACGCCAAGGTTTCCAAGAATCCCGTAAAGCCTATCGGCCTGGAAAACAGGATGCCTGTCAATATAGACGGTATTATCTTTACCGGTAAATATGATAAATTAGAATTTGAGGATGAGAAAAATAATCTTGTAAGAGTTGTTGATTATAAAACAGGAGAGCCCAATAAGCACGCAAAGGGGATTCTTGAGGCGAGAAGCCTTGAAGGCGAAGAATGCGACGATTATCTGAGGCAGCTGGTGTGCTATAAGCTTTTATATGAACGGGATAAAACCCGGCAGGATAAATCTATGATTGTGAGCCACGGGGTGCTAGTGTTCGTACAGCCTGCTAAAAAGGATTTAAGGAAATACGGGATAAACCAGGGCGAGCCTGCGGAATTCAAAGTGGAACTCAGAGAAGAAATGGTGGATGAAATGACGAACATTATAAGAAATACATGGAGAAATATCCAAGATCTGAGTTTCGAGAAGCTTTCTGAGCGCGATAAAGACAAATGCGCTCATTGCGACTTCGACCGTATCTGCTGGAAATAGGGACGGTTCTAGAGCCAATCGGAGAAGTGTCCCTGTGGGGGACAGATCTAGCTTTGGCTCTAGAACCGTCCCTGAATTGGGTGGTAGGAGAGCTTGGAGATCCGCAGGTTTTCAAGGCCTGAATCGTCCATGGTATTGATGTATTTGTACCGGAGCATTTCTTTCGCGAATTCCCTGAAAATAAATTCTGCAATACCTTTAAATTTCAAATCGCATACTTCCAATAACACGCAGAACATATCTTTTGTAATCTCGAATCCAAACGTATAAGCCGCAATTTTTCCTTTTACCTTTATTACCCTGCCTGCTAGTCCGAGCTCTTTGAAATTTTCCATGGCAAGTTTATGTGCGGAAAAACTGTCTTCCAGGAGCTTATGATAATAAAGGTCTGAAAATATCTTTTTTCTTTCGCGGGACCATTTAGAAAAAAGTCTGAGACAGTCATTTTTCATGTTTTGTTTGTAATCAAGGTATTGAAACTTGTAATTTTTCGAGAAATAATTACAGCCGGCCCTTTTGTGTTTATATTTATTACCTTTAAGTTCAGCAATGTCTTTACCGAGGTATATATAGTCAGGAAATTTTTTAAGGGAATTAAAATCCATATATCCGAAGTCTGTTTCCAGCAGTATTTCAAGGGCCTCTCCGGTTTTTTTCCACCACACGGGATTTTTTTCTTTCCAGATGTATAGGTTTACAAAATTACTGCCGGAGTCAGGGGTATCTGTTTTTGCAAAGAAGCTGTCAAGCTCCGGCTTATCTTCCAAAGAGATCTCTTTAAACCCGTTTTTCTCTGGGTTATTTATAATTAATTTCGTAAGGGTATCTAAGCAGGAAAATTGCACTACGTCTTCCTGAAAATCCCCGATAAAAGCCGGATTCCTGGCTATCAAAGAAGCGAACTTTTTTTGCTCCAGTAAATCAACCAGATAGTGGAAATAATTTTTTATAGAATCCTGGTAAGCCGGATTTGCGCTGAACGGGCATAATTTATCTATTCCCAGCACTATATGTTCGCGTTTTTCATCAAACATTATCGCGAAAGGATATAGCCTGCAGTCCAAGGGCCTTTTTGAGTAGATAGAACATTTATTGTTTTTAGTTTTAAAAAAAGGACAGGTATATAGATCTCCGGAAGGTTTTAATTTTGCCCTGCCGGAATTATCTAGTTCTGGCTTTATCTTGGGGTTTATTTCATGAGGAAGAAAAATCGGGCTAAGAGAGGCATTCTTATCAAGAAACCTGCAGCACACATCGCATGAGAGGCAAATCTTCGAAGGCATAATTTGCTTTAGCATGCATGTATTTTATCACTAAAGGCTTCACTTTACATTGATTTTTTGATATAATAGCCAAAAATCAAAAGGGGGAGAAAGCATGAGAACCAAAATCCATCTTATTGTATCTATCCTGGCAATCGTATCTTTTTGCGGATGCAATATTGTTCCTAAATCGGTTCAGTATCAGAGGGAGGAAGAAAAGCTGGTAGGCAGCGTTGATATCATTAATCCAAAGATTGAGGAGGTTCAGGTTATTTTGCAGAACGAGGGATATGTGCCCGGCAATACCGATGGCAGGATGGGCAAGGAAACTCGCGATGCGATAAAGATGTATCAGGAATCCATCGGCGTAAAAAGCACTGGTTACATAGATAAAATCACCCTGACGCAGCTGGAGGAAACAAGAAGGACGAAAGAAATACTGCAGTCTAAAAAAGAATATGTTTCTAAGACAAAGGATGCCAGGCAAACTGACTCTTCAAAGGCGGAATTCAGGCCGACTACAAAGGAGATACAGACAGCCCTGAAAAACGCAGGCTTTGATCCGGGCTCAATGGACGGCAAGATGGGGCCCAGGACCAGGCAGGCGATAAAGGATTTCCAGAAGTCAAAAGGCCTTGTGCCCGACGGAGTGGTAGGGCCGAAGACCTGGAATCTGCTCGGTAAGAAGCTATAAAGGTATTGACAAGCCTGTCTTTAAATGGTATAAATAATTGTATTAAAACAAGAAGGAGGGGTAAGAAATGGGAAAATACATAACAGTACTTGGCGGCCTGATTAGTATTATTGTGGGCATTTGGGGGCTTATAACCTGGTGGTATAGTTTTGTAATGCTCTTAAAAGGCTGTGTTCCGCCGATATTAATACTAGGCGGCCTGGCTGCTCTTTTTGCAGGCATAAGCGAAGTAAAAGATTGCATGCAGGCAAAGAAGGAAGAGGTTAAGAACAAAGAAGAGAAAAAGTAACTTTCTGATAATACAATATTAATAGAAGAAGAGCCCTGTGATCTTGGGGCTCTTCTTCATTTGTATTGTCTGTTAACGCGAAGGCGGTATTATGAATTACTTGAAAACAGGTTTATTGTTGATAGCCCTGACCATGATTTTTGTGTTCGTAGGCGGATATTTCGGAGGACAACAGGGAGCCGTATACGCGTTTGTATTCGCCTTTATAATGAACATGGTCTCGTACTGGTTCAGCGATAAGATAGTGCTGGCTATGTACGGCGCCAAAGAAGCTGACATAAAAGAAGTGCCGGAACTCTATAATATAGTAAAGGGGTTGACGGTGTCTGCTGAAATGCCCATGCCCAAGGTTTATATAACTTCGCAGAATACGCCCAACGCATTTGCCACGGGCCGGTCTCCTAAACATGCAGCTGTCTGCGTGACCCAGGGTATGTTGAATATTTTAGACAGGGAAGAATTAAAAGGCGTTATAGCGCACGAGCTTTCGCATATAAAAAATAGGGACACCCTTATCATGACCGTAGCGGCCACTATTGCAGGCGCGATCACGATGATTGCCAACTGGGCAAGATGGGCAGCCATATTCGGAACGAGAGGCTCCAGGGACAGAGGAGGAAGCGGTATAGGTATGTTAGTTATGTTGATAGTGGCGCCTATATCCGCCATGCTTATACAGCTTGCGATTTCCAGGTCCAGGGAATATTCAGCTGATAAAAGCGGCGCTCAGATAGCAGGTAATCCATTCGGGCTTAGCCATGCGCTTTTAAAATTAGAAAAAGGCAATAAGAATTATCCGATGAACGCAAGTCAAACAACGGCGCACTTATTTATAGTAAATCCCCTGAGTTCAGGCGGCCTTGCAGCGCTTTTCAGCACGCATCCGCCCATAAGAGAAAGGGTAAAGAGATTAGAAAATATGACAATTTAAAATGAGAATAGAGATCAAAGTTATAGCCAGGGCCAAAAAAGAGATTGTAGAAAAGATATCAGAGAATAATTACAGGATAAAGGTATCAAGCCCTCCTGAAAAAGGAAAAGCGAATAAAAGAGTGATAGAGCTTTTGGCGCTGGAGTTTGGAGTGAAAAAGCAGGACATAAAAATTATATCAGGCCAAATCGCGAATAGAAAAATATTAGAGATAGGTTGAATTCCCAAAACCAGCGTCGATATCACCCGACCACTATATATAGGTACCGACGGCAAAAAAATATCAATATATTGTGTTTTTTTAACTTGACATATAATTGCCAAGTGATATACTTATTTTTATGATTTTGGTAAATAAAAGATTGAGAGTCTTGTAAATCTGGAGGAAAATAATGGAAGTGAAAACCAGGATTGAAAAAAAGTTGAACATCTCGGAAAATTGCCTTAAGGTTCTTGAAAAAAGATATCTGATGAAGGATGAAAATGGCAAAGTCAAGGAGACGCCCGAAGAGATGTTCAGGAGGGTGAGCCGCTACATAGCCAAGGCTGACAAGCTTTACGGCGCGACCGGCCCTGAAACAAAAGAGACAGAGAATAAATTTTACGAGGCCTTATCTAATTTTGAATTTATGCCGAATAGCCCCACATTGATGAACGCTGGAAAAGATCTCGGGCAGTTATCCGCATGTTTTGTCCTCCCTGTTGGCGATTCAATGGAGTCCATTTTTGACGCAATAAAAAACACGGCCATGATCCATAAATCCGGAGGCGGGACAGGATTCAGTTTTTCCAGATTACGGCCTAAGAATAGCGTAGTCCGTTCCACCGGAGGAGTTTCCAGCGGTCCGGTCTCATTCATGAAAGTTTTTAACGCAGCCACTCAGGCAGTCAAGCAGGGCGGGACCAGACGCGGGGCAAATATGGGGATACTCCGCGTTGACCATCCTGACATAATGGAATTTATCAGGTGCAAGGAAAACGATAAAGAGATAACGAATTTTAATATTTCCATAGCTGTCACAGAAGATTTCATGAACAAGGTCATTAACGATGAAGAATATTCTTTGATAGATCCGCATAATAAAAAAGAAGTAAAAAGGTTGAAGGCAAAAGAAGTTTTTGACCTTATAGTGGAATTGTCCTGGAAAAACGGAGAACCTGGAATCGTATTTATAGACAGGATAAATAAAGATAATCCCACTCCGAAATTAGGGGAGATTGAAAGCACGAATCCATGCGGAGAGCAGCCGCTATTACCGTTTGAAAGCTGCAATCTCGGCTCAATAAACCTGGCTAAAACTATCTGCGGCAACGGTAAGAAAGAGGTTGACTGGGATGCGCTGAGAGAATTAGTCCATACAGGCGTGCATTTTCTTGACAATGTCATTGATATGAATAAATTCCCGCTCGAAGAAATAGAAAAAATGACCAAGACCAATAGAAAGATAGGCCTCGGAGTAATGGGCTGGGCAGACATGCTTATAAAACTGGAGATACCTTATAATAGCGAGGAAGCAGTGCAGCTCGGCGAAAAGATAATGAAGTTTGTATTTGATGAATCCAGGGTCAGATCCAAAGAACTTGCGAAAAAAAGAGGATCGTTCGCTTCTTTTAAAGAAAGCAAATTTCCGGAAGCCGGCCTGAAAGAATTAAGAAATGCCACTCTTACGACTATTGCTCCCACAGGAACTATTTCCATTATATCTAACTCGTCGAGCGGCATAGAGCCTTTATTTGCTATATCATATTACAGGAATGTGATGGATAATGATAAACTTATAGAAGTGAATTCATTGTTTGAGGAAATTGCGAAACAGGACGGTTTTTATTCCAGAAAACTTATGGAGGAGATTGCGGCAAAAGGCTCTATTAAAGACGTAGAAGATGTGCCTGAAAAATATAAAAGAACTTTTGTAACATCTCATGATATAGCCCCTCTCTGGCACATAAGGATGCAGGCTGTTTTCCAGAAATATACGGATAATGCAGTATCAAAGACAGTCAATTTTCCGCACGATGCCACAAGAGATGACGTGAGAGAAGTGTACATGCTGGCTTTCAAATTAGGATGTAAGGGCGTAACTATTTATAGAGATAAATCCAGGGAGGAACAGGTGCTGAATATCAATTCCAATGACACGGTAAAGAAAGAAGTGAGTGCGGATTCTGCAGTAGAACTCAAAGACAAGAAAAGCGTTGCCCCCAGGCCGAGGCCTGTTGTCACTAATGGTACCACTACAAAGGTCGCGACAGGATGCGGTAACCTTTATATAACTATAAATGTCGACGATAAAGCCCTGCCTTTTGAAGTATTCATCCAGATGGGTAAGGCCGGCGGATGCGCGGCAAGCCAGCTCGAAGCAATAGGAAGACTGGTATCGCTGGCGCTTCGTTCAGGAGTGGAAAACAGTAAAATAGTGGAGCAATTAAGAGGCATACGCTGCCCGTCGCCTTCATGGGAAAAAAGCGGCAGGATCTTTTCCTGCTCTGACGCGATTTCCAGGGTCCTGGAACTGCGGCTTGGAAACGGCAAGATGCATCATCAGGAAGAAGCCATGGAAAAACATTCTCCTCATACCATGATAGAAGATAAACTCGGCACAGTAGTGGGCGTTTGTCCTGACTGCGGAGCTGCGCTGAGGCATGAAGAAGGATGTGTGGTTTGCCGCTCATGTGGATATTCTAAATGCTGAAACCGGATTCCTGGATTAAAAAAATGGCTTTGGAATACGATATGATAAAGCCGTTTGAACCTCAGCAGGTCAAAAAAAATAATATCTCTTACGGTCTTTCAAGTTACGGTTATGATATCAGAATAGCCGACGAATTTAAAATCTTCAAAGGCACGGATAAAAAAAATCCCCTGGATCCTAAAAATATAAAACCTGATTTATTCGAAGATTTTAAAGGAGATGTCTGCATTATCCCGTCCAATTCGTTTATTCTCGCCAGATCTCTTGAATACTTCAAGATCCCGTCCAATGTCCTGGCGCTCTGCACTGGCAAAAGCACATACGCCAGGATAGGCGTGATAGTCAACGTAACCCCGCTCGAACCTTCATGGGAAGGCTATCTGACCATAGCTATAAGTAATACTTCGAGCGTCCCTGCAAAACTTTACGCAAACGAGGGCATCGCCCAGGTGGTATTTTTTGAATCAGACGAGCAGTGCGATATTACTTATGCTGACCGTAAAGGCAAATACCAGTCCCAGCAATCCATCACTCTTTCCAAATAACTATACAATTCAACAACGTAGTTTTTCCAGTTATTCCAAGCCTTGACAAATGTGATTTTGTTGGGTATACTTATTGTAGAGTTTGTAAAAGGATTATAAGAATTTAAAGTAGGGGAAAGGATGCGCCATGGGCCTCTATGAAAAAAGCCAGGCCTTAAACCCTGGCATTTTTATTGAATATTTTATACTGATATTTCTCGGGCATAGCCTCTTATTGAATAGGGCCTCTCTCCCATGGCGGGGCACGAAACCTATAAGACATAAAGAGACATGCCCGGGTTTTTTATATGCGAAAGGCATAATATAGTGTTAAATTACCGGACCAAAACCCCGATCAGATTAATATCTCTCATATTAGCCCAGGTTTTCCTGTTTACAGGAGTAGTCTATCCGGAATCTACTACTAATAAAAATACATCTAGCATATATATACAAGCAAAGGACCTTAGGGTGCCGATGATGGGTTCCGGCGGCAAAAGCAGGCTTGAAAGGGCGATAGAGAAAGCAAAAGAACTTCAGCCAAAGCCCAGAAATACAAGCTTGCCCGGGACTACATGTTTATTCCGCTGCCCTTCAGAGTTCAGGGAACTGGAAGAAAGGTTGCCTGAGATTTTATTGCAGAAAATTAGATCAGGCGATAGAAAGCTGAGCGTTTTATCGCTTGGCGCTTCAACGGGCGAGGAAGCAGTTTCTATCGCTACTACTATTTTAGCTTTTATGGAGAGACGGTTTCCGGAAGAAGATGTCGGATCGTGGAATATTGTTGTGCGGGGCGTTGAAATCCGGCCTGCGGTTGTAAAGCAGGCGAGAGAACGCTTAAAGAGCGGAGATTTTGAAAGCGGAGAAAAAGGGAATTTTTATACCACCGTAGACGAAAACTATCTTCCATACGTTATATTGCAGGAAGGCGAAGGCCTTTCTATTCGCAATATCTCGTCTAAGGTAGTCAAAAGATATCTTCCTAAAATCAATGAACTTAACATCGTGCAGTTTCAGGAAGGCAGTATCGTCAGTCCGCAAGTAACCGGTCAGATAAAAGAAGCTGACATAGTTTTTTTCAACATGGTGCAGTATCAGCTGACCGAGGATCGGGGCATTCCAAAAGATGCAGCGCTCAATCTAGGCAGGGCGATACAGGGTTTCAGGCCCGGTTCATATCTTTTCACTACCTCGTCTCCGGAAGAACTTACAGATAAAAGAAATTTAAACCTGGATCTCTCAGAATTTGACATGGATATTATACCTGTTACCAATGAAGTGGTTTTGCGTAAACGCGAACCGTCTGCAAAAAATCTATCTTTAGCTTCCGGGGAAACTATATCTGTACAGGCTTTTGCAGATGACGGGCCTGTTACTATTTATCTGGATAAGGCAGGCATTATACAAGACATTAATGAAATAGCAAATGGGCTGGGGCTTAATATTCAGTTTGCAGGAGGAGTTGCGCGCAGGATGCTCCTGGGCAGAAATCCTATCATTAAGGGCTCTGACCTGGATATTACGATACAAGCGTCAGCAGCTAATCCCTATGCCGGGATAATAGCCAGGATGACGCCTGAATTAACAAAAAGAATAAACAGCTTTAGAAAGATATTGGACGAGAAATACCATGATTTAGAAATAGACATATTGAATGTCGATGAAGATCTGCTGGACAAGCCTTACGCGGGAGTAAGCCGTAATCGATCGTCAACTTTAGACAGGATGCTGATTCAGGAAGCAGGCGGCCGCTGGATAGTCACGGATGAAACCGGAGGAAAAGATCCCCGGTACATAGAAAACGTCAGGAATAAATACTTATGTTTAGTGCCAAAATCAGCTGATGGCCCGTATCTCACTTATGAAATTATTTTAAGGTTCATGCGGATAAAAGCTGAATTTCCTGAAGTAAGTGTCGACAAAAAATCCCTGAAAGATATAAATAAATTCCTGGAAAGAGGACTTTTCTATGAAGATGACACGAGCCGGCTGCCTGTCAAAGATGTCCTGGACGGATTTTTAAGAGGGGATGAAGACTATATTATTCATCTGAACCTCCCTCCCATTAATACCCTTCTTAAGGTCTTCGTGAACGCAAAAGACCCTTACGCTGTTATCGAATTGCTGGGATCTATGGGTACAAAGAGGTCCAATTTGGCGGGACTTTTCAGCAGGATAGTTGATTTAAACGAACTCGCCGGGATAGCGCTTGAAAAAAGAGGAACTGCGTTTGACTGGTCGGATTTTGACCGGGCATTCTCGGAAAAGATCAGAGAAAATGGATACGCAAAAAAGTATTCGGAAAAAGAGTTTGGAGAATTTTTATCCGGTCAGTTAACAAAGATATTTCCGAAGAAGATGGTCCCGGGAGACGATGCAAGGATAAGGGAATTCGCAGTCAGGGAGCATAAGCATGGGCTTATGGATACTAATAAGATGTCTATAGAAAGAAGAATAGCAGCCCGGTATTACCTTGTAAACAGTTGGTGGCAATATTTTATGTTAGGCCAGAATTTAAGGGAAGGCTGGTTTTTATCGATGCAGGGCAAGGTGTCAGAAGAATTTTATGAGCATATTCAGGCTAACGAACAAAAGATACGCTCCGGAATTAATCAGGGTAAATACCGTAATCTTCTGGATTATTATTTTAAGGAATTCAGGCCCTTGGATGGTTCCGACGAAAGAGCAAAAGGCTCGCCTCTGAATCTGGCAAAATATTTAATAGCGCATAAAAATTACAGGGGGAACCCTATTTCAATAGAAGATTTAAGAAAAGTCAGGATAAACCAGGAAACGGGATGGTCTTATGCTGACAGCACTATTTATCTGGAGATAAATAGTCTAAAAGAAATAGGCATATTGGAATCTGTTGATAGGGGCAGGTATGCATTGAGCGAAGAATTTACGATGGACCGGATAAAATTTATAGACGAAGAAATCAGAAATATTATAGATGCTAATAGCCCCGAAGGCAAGCCGCTGGGCCTGGATAGATACAGGCTGGATGATCTGGGCGATGAGAAGATAGAGCTGATGAGGGAAGCAGTGATGAGGGCTATAAATAATATTAGAGAAGACAAAAAGGCTTTCAGAGAAGGAGAATTATTCTATCTCGGAGATAAGGCAGTTAACTTAGATCGGTTGATGCCTTTGGCTGAGGCAATTGAAAATTCTTTGGACAGTATTGATGATAGAAATCTGGATACAAAAGGCGCGGAAGATAAAAAGATTTTGAAGAGAGGTTTATTGATAGCTGCCGGAGATTATAGCCCGAAGCATCCGGAAGAAAGGCACCTGGACATAGTCATAAAAGATGATCTTGGGAGGGATGTCGCAAAGATAAAAGTCTGGCCGCTCAAACTCAAGGACGGATTGACATTCAGCAAAAAAGGTGTTTTTCTAGAATGGCTTGGCATAGATATGGGATGGATGAAAGGCAAAGGCGTTGTAGGCCAGGTCATATATTCAGAATTGTCAAAATTGTTATATGAGCTGGGTTATAGGGAAATATATGGGTACAGAAAATGGGGCTCTGAGGGATTCTGGGAAAAAATGGGATGGAAGCCTTCGGATGTAGCTGTATATATTCCAGGAACCCCGGGTTTTTATATAGAAAAGCCGGATTCCGTAAAAGGCCATTGCCCCTCGATAGTAGAGCTCTACAAAGGCAGCATAGAATCTCCGGAAGTAAAGCCTATTGAACCGCAATCACTTGCCTCGAATCAAAACATCAGGCCGATGTCGCGAAGAACTTTTCTATCAAAGTCTGCAAAAACTGTTGCCGGCGCAGCCGTTCTTACTGCCGTAGGAGTGGCTGTGTATAAATCCGGAGAGCCTTCCCCGGAACAAACAGATACAGCTGTTTCTTTAAAGAGGCCTATTCATACCGGAAGATATGTTTCAAAACTGCAGTTTGAGCAGGAAAAGAAAGCTTTTATCGCCGCAAAAAGCGCGGGGAATAATGTTTTAGGTAGGGAAGATGCAGAAAAGGCCAAAGGTTTCCTGACTCCTAATCGGGTCAAGGCAATACAATTTGCCGCAAAAGCCTGGAAATTAGAACCGGCACTCATAGCCGGTTTTGCTTATGAAGAAAAAATCGATAAAGACTCTAAAAATAGCGTAAAAGAAGGAATTAAAGAGCGTATTTCTAAAATGTTTGGCCTTCGCGACATGAGAAATACCGTAGGCGGCATGAATGTAAGCGCATCTTTTATGAAGCGTAAGGCTTTTTTAGATTTCTTATATGAAAATAGAGATTTTATTATGGATCAACTTCTTGATAATGAATCTGATAAAGCTAAGTTTATGGAGTTTATCAAAGGAGATAAAAATGCAGAAGTGCAAGGGTATGAATTTATAGGCCGGATTACCGAAAGAGGACAGGCGTGGAATGCCTGGGTTGAGACAATATATCCGATACTAAATAATTTGGCAGAAGTGGATTCGATAAATATTTTGTTAGGCGCGCACGCAATGAGAATAAAAGCAGGAGAAATAGCCAGAAGAAATAAAAATGTGAAAGGACTTCCAGATATTTCTACAATGAGCGAAAATTCCGGATCGTGGCTGGTAGAAGACTACATGGAAATACCGGCCGGATTAAAAGACAGATATTCGGTATTTAATTCAAACTATTATCCTCCGTATGCGTATCATTATTTTCTTGCGGTTGATTATACGGGCATAAAGACGCTCAGAGAAAGAGCGGTTGCAAAAGTAAACGCGTATGTCATGTTTGAAAAAAGCGCTGCGTTCAAAACAAGCAATGCGGCGGAACTTAAGATTGAAGGCTCTCTGGCAGCAGCATCTTTAGCTTTAAGCCTCGCGAGTAACAGCGGAATATCCGGGCCAATGGTCATAGACACTGCTACACAAAGTACAATGCTTACAGGCGAAGACGCGAAAACATTTTTAATGAGCACGAAAGAGTTTATGCGCGAGACTATCGTTTGCAACGTTAACGATTCGCTTGTTACGGTAAGTGTAGACGGAGAAGATTCTTCCCTGGAAAAAATAGGAATAATACAGATTAAACCCGGCGCAAAAGTAGCCTTTAAAGAAATCCAGGGCCCTGTAGTAGTTATCGTTGTGGAAAGGCCGGAAGGCGTCAGCAGCTGGTACAGATATTACGGGCCAGCCTCATTTTCTGATCTTTTCAACAGGTTTGGTTATAACGATAGCGGTTTAATCTCTCCCAGAAGATGGGTAGATAAAGGCGTGATGGTTTTTGAACACTCCAAACGCGTAAACCAATGGACTGGGCAACGGGAACCGGAATGGCTTATAGATTCCATGGCGTTGGGCACGCCTCTGGTAGGCGTTTCTATGGTGAGCTATCAGGAAGAGACGAACGGTTGGGTAGATTTTCATACTATACGTCCTGCGGAAAGCCTGCATTCTCATCCTGACAGAAACGGCGGCAGGATGAACGAGATCTATTATATACAGGAAGGCGCGGCGGTTATCGTCTATCAGGAGAACGGGGAGTATAAAACCGTTACATTGAAAGCCGGAGAAATGTTTATCGTAGATGATAACAAGCCTCACGCTATTATAAAGGCTAAAGGGCCTTATAAGCATCTGGCTATCCAGATACCTCCCACTTTTCAATATGGTTTTGACTATAAAGATTCGCATTATGTTTCATGGGAAGAGCTTTCAAAGGCAAATGAAGCGCAGCACGCCTCCTGGGCTCAAGTAGAACAATTAAGCCCTGAAAATTATGATGAATCAAATTTGATGCTGGACGAAAAGATTTTAATAGATCAGGATTTAATTTCAGAATTGCGCGTAAGCGGAAGGTCTATGATAATAGGCGCTCCTTTCGGCCTAAATGGCAATAGGTTTGTTTTAGAAGAAGTGAACGGGCAAAAGGTATTGGTTTCAAAAGATATTATAGATAGCGTTACCGAAGGCGAAGCAATGGCTATATTGGCAGATGCTTTGTCAAAGACAAGGTTCATAAACCCTAATCCGGAATTACCCCTTGTCATCGCCTCTCTGTATAAATCCCCCAGGCTTTTTGAAGATTGCCGTAACAATGGTTTTATAGGCATAAATCAGGCATTCTTGAAACTTTACAATAAATATAAAGATAATCCGGAGATAAAACAATATCTGAAAATAATCCTGCAAACAGGCCTTGAGCATGAAATAAGGCATGAGGCCGGCATGACAGATGAGTCAGAGCTAAAGGCAATCGATGCACGGGCGATTATAAAATCGTGCAACGCGAATAATATGCATCCGGAAGACCTTATATCTTTTCTGGGAAAAGAAAATATTATAGATGAAGATTTTATAGCTCTTTTATATTTTTATTCCGGCGTAGAGAACAGCCTGGCTGAAATAAAAGAACGCTGGCGTTCGGACCCGGGGTCTTTTATGACTAAAAAATCCGGTCAGAAAAGCGTCGAGAGGATTTTAGAATATATGCGGAAAGATCCGGGATGTTATGTTAGTCACGGGGATATGAGTAAAATCGGCGTTATGAATTATGCGCTTACAAGGGAGATAGTGGATAAGTTAATTCCGATAATGGCCAATGCCGCGGATCTGGTTATTTCTAAATATAAAGGGGCAGCTGTCAGTATAACCGGAGACGAGGTTTGCCTGGTCCTTCCCTCAAGCCTGGGGTGGAAAGACGTAAATGCGATAAGGCTGGAACTGCAGGCTGTGCTTGCTTATTTTTTAGAAGATGAATATATGTTTTGTAAAGTAATAACAACTGCCGATAATGATATTTTAGGGTCTGACGGTTTTACAGGAATATATCAGGATAAAGACGGGTCTTTCATGCTTTTTCCTAAAGGAGCGCTTTCAGAATTATCGGGCTTCTTAGAATTAACGCCTTTAAATATGCCAAGCCCGAGGCTTAATTTTGGGATAGTGAGGGCGTCAAGCGAATCAGAAGATGTCCATACGAATTATGGCGTTAGCATGAGCCACGCTGAATATGTCCTGAATGTTTCAAAAGAAGCCGGGTTTCACGGCGGGACGCAGGATACGTTAGGGGATAAGGATAGATTTAAAGAAGAATCGGAAAGTCCGAAAATCCCAAGACTGACGGATGAAGAGCGTAAAAAGATAGCCGATGAATACACGAGCCGGGGCCTTACGCTGCATTTTGACCAGATAGAAGAATATTATCCCGCAGTGAAGAGAGATTACCTGTATTATGTTTTAAAAGGTATAGCTTCGGCTCAGGTTGGGACAATAGTCCTGGTCAGAGGGCCGCCCGATAATTTTTATATAGTGAAAAAAATAGACTTCGATTCAGTTGCTTTTATGAAGCTGGAATTTGTGTATGAACCAGGGGGGGATTTAAAAAACAGGGTGAGTATGGCGATTTTGGAAGGCAGGTATACAAGGGATTCTCTCAGGTCCAGAAGGTGGTTGGGAGCATATGGTTTTAAGGTCATAAATGAATTCTACGGGCATTGGACGGCAAACACGGTTATATTGGAGGAAACCAAGTTCTTAAATAAGCTTTTAGGGGACAACTTTAATTTTGCGGAACTGGACGAAGAGATAATGAGTGGTTTACAGGGCATATTAGATAGTTTAGGCGTGGAAACAAAGCCCATGACGGTTTTGAGCACCATGAGATTAAACGCGCAGGAAATAAAGGTAGAACTGATAGACGATATCGACGATATAGGAAAAGTCAGGGAAGATATTTTTACGTTCAAGAAGAAAAGCGGAAACATAGTAAGACTTTTCACTAAAGCCAGAAGGCAGGAATTTGAAAAATTAAGGGCAAAGGAAAGGGCTAAGGATCGCAGGAAGTTTTCATATATATTGACGCAGACTTATAGAGAACCGGCTTTGAATGCCAATGATTTTTCAACGCTGCAAAAAAACCATTTATGGCAGACGCAGCCTCTGGAAGGCGTAGCGCCTCTCAAAGGCGTTAAGGGCAGGGTTTATGTTATAGGAGATGTCCATGCGGATCTGAATGCTGTCAGAGATACGCTTGAAGGGATCGGATTTATCAGAAAAGGCTCCGATGAAAATGGCATGGACGATGAAGTTATAGCGAAACCCGGGACCAGAGTAGTCCAGGGCGGAGATCTGCCGGACAGGGGGCCTAAATCCATAGAGACTGTAAAATATATGCGCTATCTTCAGGATGCGGCTCTGGAAAAAGGATGCGAGGTGATAAGGATAATAGGAAATCACGAGATTTTATATTTATTGAAACATGCCGAAGGAAGATGGTCGGGTCTGGTAGAAAAATTCAAGAGAGAGAAAAAGATCAGTGGATTTGACGAAAATATTTGGGCCAACGATGAAGAGTTGGTCGGATTAATAAGAGATGATATAAGCAAAGGCAGATTGATAGGAGTTTATGAGCTGGGAGGCACGCTCTTTAGCCACGGCGTCATAACCCCGGGGCTGACCAAAAACCTGTCTGATGAGTTAGAGGATACTGAAGATGCTGACAGTGATTTAAATGACCCTGTCATATTTACCGGGGTTGTAAACAGTATATTGAAAAAGTCTATCGGGACGAATAATTTCGACAGCGTTATTTACGACATGGGGGGTTTGAATAGCCAGGTTCATGGTATCAGCAGTTTTTATTTTAAAGAGCTGAATAATTTTGCGGATACGCTCGTTGACTCTATGCCGTTTTCGATGGTTGTTTTTCATGACCCTCACACCTTTATCAAGGCAAAAAAAATACCCGTCAAAAAAGGGGAAAAGAAAAATATATCTATAGTGTGCGCTGACGTGGGGATGACGTCTTATTATGACAGCGGAAGAGCTGCGGTAGTGTTTGAAAACGGCATTGCTACAGCCGCATATCCGGTTGTTCCCAAAGATACAGCCGAGGTAAGGGTAGCAGCCGGCACTTCATATCAAATGTTGAAAGATTTACTTGCGGTATTAGAAGATTCTAACCTCAAAGTGCTTTTGGATAATTTCCTTAGGCTGGAAACGTCTGATCTCGAGGCCATTGCGTTGGAAATAAATAATCTCTTGCCGGAAGATAGAGCAAGGATAGCCTACCATATAAAAATGTTTGAAGAAAATAATATTTATCTGTCTAATTTTAAGAGATTCTTCAAAATGCCGGAATTTTATAAAAATGAAATATTGGCTCAATTAAGCATACTTCCGTATTCAGCCACTTATTATAAAGGAGAAGAGCTTAAAGCCGTAGACTTTGGAGAATTTGAATTGATAGGGGATCCCGTTAAAGACGGCGAGGATTATATATTCAAATTCGGAAAAGAAAACGCTGAATATACGGTAAGGCTAAAAAAAGATTTTTCTCTTGAATTGGAAAGCAATAAGACAAAAGATGCGCTGGCATCCAACGAATCAATCATTCATGAGGCGGCTTATTTAGATGAAAATGCCTGCAGGCAGTTAAGCGGTAGGGTCACCACGGAATTGAAATTATCCTACATAATGAATAAGTTGAATGATATCAAAGGCAAGCTGCCGGAAGATGCTAAACTGAAATATGGATTAAAAGAGTATGGCTGGGAAGAATGGCGCGAGAGTTTACCTGTTGGAGGAAAAAATGTTTCGGAAGAAGAAAGATACCCTGTTTGTTTTATCCGGGTAGGCTATCTATTTTTCCTGGACGAATCAAAATATCAAAGTTTAAGCGATAAACTTAAAGAAGATCTTGGTGCAAACGTTATTAGAATTCGCGATATGCACAAGACAGATCTCGGAGCCAGGGGGATGCTGACTTTTACCATGGCTGCAATAGCGGCTATGATGGAAAGCGACATGTCGGGCAAACAGGTAATTGATGCAGGAGCCGGATACGGGACTTTATCCTTGGTTGCTATAAAGCTCGGAGTTGCGAAAACTATTTTAATAGAAAAAGATGTTAACAGGATTCAACAGGCAGCTGAAAATTTAAGAATAAATGGCCTGGCGGACGGCGTTGATTATATGGCAGTTAATGCAGATCTTGCAGATACGGATGATATTGCGGCAAGGGTTACGCCCACAGACCTGGAAACAGTGATTATTTCTAATATCGGAACATGGCCGGAGATATACGGCGATGTAACCAATGCCGACAGCATGAGGCTTATAGCTAAAGTTCCGAATGTTGTGGCATTTATTGGAGGCGGATATCCGCTTGGGGCAATAAGTGAAGCAAGTAGAAAATGGAAAGACGGGATATTGACGCAAGACAAAGATCTTATAGCAGAGCGTTATAATTTCAATGTAAATCCGGAGACAGCTGTCTTTCAGGCAGCGCTAAGATCCGGGGGCTTTGTGGAAGCTGTTGCGTGGCTGGCAAAAGCGGATAATAATGTTGCGGGTCAGAAAAGAATTTACAGTATAGCTATACTGGATGCGCAGAAAGTGTGCAATGGCCTTGGAGTGGATTTTAATCTACTTCCGGAATCTCTGAAAGTAAAAATTATTAATCTTGCCTCATCAGTTAAGCCTGACACAAAGGTACTTGAGTTCAAAAGACTTGTCCGGCAGGCTGTATCAGGAAAGGCCGCGCGGGATAATAAGATTGTTTTGATATTTGATATGGATGGCACTCTTTATGCGAGCGACAGGCTGGATAAAGCGTACGAAGATTTGAGATATGAGTTTATAGCAAAAGGGCTTTCTATCGGGGTTGAAGAGGCAAAAATGAAATTTCAGGCTGTATTAAACCGGCTAAGGCAGAAAAGGCCGGATGCTACATTAGGCGATGCATTAAAAGAACTGGGATTGAGTTCTTCTGCATGGAACGCATTCGGGGATAGCAATTGCGATCCCCGAGATTATCTGGATGCGGACGCTGGATTAAAAGAAGAGCTTGAGCTAATGCGTTCTAAAGGCTATGAAATAGTTATTGCCACTCACAATAGCCGCTATCAGGCAGGGCTTATACTAGAGGCATTAGGGATTAAAGATATTGTTGGTGATAATAGGTTATTTGTGGCTGATGAAAGAGAATTAAGCGGCATAAGAAAACCTAATCCTGAATTTTTTAAAATAATAGCAAAAAGTATAAATGCGGATCCGCTGGATTGCATTAGTATAGGAGACAGGCTGTTGATAGACGTGTTTCCCGGAGAGGGTCTTGGGACGGGTGGGTTGTACGCCAATGGCCCTCAATATGTTACTTTAGAGAGTATAGAAAAAGTTTTGAACCTTACAATAGCAGGTGAGATGGCAAAAGCAAATACTGTAGACCAGCTGCTTTCTCAGCCTGGTTTGCAGCAAAGCATATAACCGGCCCGCCAAAATTTATTTTGATTTTTCAAGCCCGGTAGTGTATAGTAAATCCAATAG
>Ga0247841_10001264_pt1 | contig 58783 bp, 50 predicted proteins | sample LaCruzMarch2015__2_FD_192410 | JGI IMG/M metagenome (GOLD analysis project Ga0247841, IMG submission 192410) | Freshwater microbial communities from meromictic Lake La Cruz, Castile-La Mancha, Spain - LaCruzMarch2015_18m | ecosystem: Environmental > Aquatic > Freshwater > Lake | place: Spain...
TGGGGATTGGGACTTCAACACCAAGTGCTAAATTATCTATTGGCGGAACAACTTCAACTATCTCTAATCCCATAGGGAACTTAACCATCACCCCTTACGCCAATCTTATAATCAGTTCCGGCAATGTCGGAATCGGAATAACGGGCCCGAATTACCAACTCGAGCTTTCTACTAATTCCGCTGCGAAACCTACTTCAAGCGCTTGGACAGTTGTTTCGGATCTCCGGCTAAAAGAAAATATCACACCTTTTGCTGATGGCCTTTCAGTACTCAAACAGCTTAATCCGGTTAGCTACATCTTAAACGGCAAAGGAGGAACGCCTGCCGGAGCCAAAGGCATTGGTTTTATCGCCCAAGACATTAAAAACATTATTCCTTATACGGTTGGGACTTTCAAAGCAAAATTAAATCCGGAAGACACCCAACCAACTGAATTATATAATTTTGACAGCAGCGCTTTAACTTTTGTTCTGATTAATGCCATCAAAGAACAACAATTCCAAATAACCTCACAAGGCGATCTTTTAGCCTCACAAGGCGATGCCTTACAGAACTTGCAAAACACATCTTCTACCTCAAGCATACTTAACAATATAGAGAAATTTTTAAGTAATGTTTCAGCGAATATTAAAGCAGGACTTCTTCAGGCTTCTGATATCATTACAAGCTCTCTGATCGTTACCTCCGACTCTATAATAGTAAACGGACAAAATCTTAGAGATTATATAGTTAGCGTAGTTCGGGATTCTGGAATTCTCAACTCTGACATTACTTCTCCCACCGTTAGTACAAATCAACTCGCAACCAATATAATTTCGCCTCTGTCTTCCCCATCTTTGATTGTAAAACTAGCTACATCGTCAGGATCGTTAATAGTGGAAAATGCCAGCGGATCTGCAGTTGTCAGGATTGACGATCAGGGCAACGCTTCTTTTTCCGGCACTATTAATAGCAATGCTCTGGAAACAAACGATGCGAGCATTAGCGGAACTTTAAGAGCCAAAAATATTATTGCTGATTCCATAGAGGGTTTTGATGCGAGAGTGTCATCCATCGCAGCCAATACTATATTTAACAGTAAATATTTAATGCAAAATACTAATCCGATTGATCTCGCATCTTACTCTGCTCAACTTTTCTACGTGTCTGATTTAGCTACAGAAAGAGCTCAATTCAATCAGGGCCTTATGGTATTTGGCCCAACAAGTCTTTCCGATCTTGCGCTTGCAGGAAAACTTTCAATTGGCGGAACAATGTTTATCTCAGAAAATTCCATTGAAACTTTGGGCACAGATTTATCTCTGCAAAGCCTTAGGCAAGGAGGACTTTCAATTATGGGCGGGCTGGTTTATATTGACACGGAAGGCAATATTAAAATTCAAGGAGATCTGTCTGTTACAGGAAAATTAGCCGTAAACATCATATCTCCCCTTTCAACATCTGATTTGGTCGTAAATAACGCGAGCGGATCAAGTGTTTTATCTATAAGTCAAACTGGTAATATAGTTGCTTCGGGATCAGGTACGTTTGCCAAACTTAATTTCAGCCTTATTCAGCCTGTTTTAGCTGTTTCTGCGACAGAGGTAATAGCAAGCTCCGCTGCAGGAGTTACCAACATTGCCCCCTATCAATCAGAAGTCACTATTAAAAATGCCCTTGTAACAGATAAATCCGTAATTTATATAACTCCAGTTGGAACACCTAGCGCCCAAGCTCCATTTTTGATGCGTCAAACCCGCCAGGAGCAAGGCGGGTCCTTCACTGTCGGAGTTCAATCACCTACCAATTATTCTATTCCTTTCAATTGGTTGATTATTAATTGATATTGGCAAACGAAAAAGTTCGCTGCTAATAAATACTATATTTCACAGAAAATTGCAAATTTTTTTCACATTTTTATTATTAAAACTATAAGTTTGTTTTTGAGAAAATAAAACTAAACAATTAGGTTGGTAATAAAATCTATATTCATAATTGCGATCTCAAATAAGCTTGCTAAAATGAGCTTTTTTAACATTTAGAATATATTATTATTTCTTTATACCTCAATTAGGTTACCATGTCGGACAAATTGAATTATTTTTTTATTTTAGAAATCGACTAAAAAAGCGAAAAATAAGGGATTTCGCCCCTTGACATTATACAAAATCCTTGTTAACCTAAATCGATGGAACAAAAAAATGAGTTAAGTTCGTATATTCAAAACATTTCTTTACTCCTCTTGGGAATTCTTTTTATGGCTTTCCCCATCATCTTTACAACTGTCACGACTAATCCCATTATTTTGCCAAAACAGGTTTTGCTGGGAGGAGTTATAATTGCCCTTCTGGTTCTTCAAGTCGTAAAAATGTTCGCTGAAAAATCAGTAAAACTCCGAAGAACATCCCTTGACATCCCTGTTCTCTTATTGGCGCTTGTCGCTTTTTTCTCGGCAATGCTTGCTGTGAATAAAGCAGACGCATTAACGGTATTTTTTCCCTACTTCTTTGCCGTATTGGGCTTTTTCCTTATTATTAATATCTCTAAAGACAAAAATTCGCTTCTTTTTCTAATGTCCTCTCTTGTTGTAGGCAGCGTTTTGCTGTCTGTCTCCGCAATCTTATCTTTTTTTAAGATATATATCATGCCTTTTTCAGAAACTCATGCTCAAACATTTACTCCGCTGGGATCCATGTTGGAACAGGAAATTTATCTTGTTCTCGTACTTGCAATATCCCTTTATTATCTCTATAGATTTTTTAAGTTCAAAGCGAAAAAAGAAGCAACTGGCGTCCCTGAAGACATAGCTGCATCTCGCGTATCTAGTCAGGAATTGACGAAAGTCGCCAGTTTCGGGATAGCGTCTTTTGTTATTCTAATGGGCATAATCGTAACAACTTACGCACTTTTCAAGCTTGATAAACCCCTGCTTCTTCCAATTGAAACAGGATTTCAAACTGCTTTTTCCGAAATCTCTTTGGATTCCGGACGCGTAGCACAGGGTTTTCTTCTTGGAAGCGGATTTGGAACATATGCGACTGATTTTTCAAGGTGGAAACAAGCCTCATTCAATCAATATCAAGACCTATGGAATCTTACTTTCTTTAAATCCTCTAATTTCGCGCTTGAGCTTTTAGCAACAACCGGAATATTGGGACTATGTGCCTTCATCTTCCTACTAATAAGAGTCCTAAAAGAATTACGCGTAAGTTCTCAAAATAAAATACTTGTTTCTATTGTTGGGCTGTTTTTAATCTCGCTCTTTCTGCCTTTAAATTTCACGAGTCAGACCTTGTTTTTCATAATATTGGGATTATTTGCCGCAAACCAAGGATTAATAAGTAAAGCTCAAAGCAGATTTTTCGACATTGAACTTCAGCTCGTAACATTTAAGAAAGGCTTTATTGCAATGGAAGTGCCTCACGCAAAAAATGAAAAAAGTTTGATCCTCCCATTTGCTGTTGGCGTAATTATCCTGATAATCGTAGGAATTATAGGATTTTATGGCATCCCTTATGTATCTTCTGATTCAACTTTTCAAAAATCTCTTGTTGCGGCGTCTCAAAACAATGGATCCTTAACGTATCAGTTGCAGGCGCAGGCAATTTCAGCCTTTCAATATAGAGATGGTTTTTATCGAGTCTTTTCCCAAACAAACCTTGCTCTGGCTAATGCACTTGCGTCACAACAGCCGGCGGGCTCTAAACCAAGCCAAACTACTCAACAAAATATAACTACACTTATGCAGCAATCTATAAATGCTGCCCGGACTGCTGTAACAGTAGCTCCTCAAACCTATCTTAACTGGCAGAATTTGTCCTCCATATATAGAGGGCTTATTGGATTCGGTCAAAATGCAGAGAGTTTCGCGATTACAACTGCTCAGCAAAGCATAAGTCTTGACCCGAACAATCCACAGGAATACATAATCTTAGGAGGTATTTACTATCAACTATCACAATGGGATAATGCGCAGAATCAGTTCCAGATTGCAGTAACTCTCAAACCTGATTATGCAAATTCACACTATAACTTAGGCCATACATTGGAGCAAAAAGGAGATTCGCAAAATGCTTTAGCGCAATACCAAGCAGTAAGAAATCTTGTTGCTAAGGATAAAGCCAGTCTAGCTCAAATTGACAAGGAAATTGCTGTTCTTCAAGGCAAAGCAACACAAACCACAACCGACACTACTGTCACTCCTGTCAGTGTCAGTAAAACTCTTGATGTAAATAAGTCTGAAACGCAACTTCCTGCGCAAAATCCGCCTGTCAAAATTCCTGCTCCCCCCACTGCAACCGAATCTTCGAAATAAAGCAATATCTAGTGCTTATTTTCCTCTATCTCTTGTGCTCTTGTGATATAATCTCTTTCGCAATATGTCACTGAAAGAAAATCTTCTTAACTTTTTCGGAAAAAAAATAGAGCTAAATCAGCAGCCAAAAACATGGAATTACGACCAATTTAAAGCTTATTTATTGCTGCTTTCGCACAAACCAGAAGCTACCCTACTCTACAATCAATACCCAAGAACAATTCAATTAAGCAAAAACTGGCATGAACTTTTTAATCAAACACGAAATGAGAGTAAAGATAAGTATGAAAGGTATGCTATTATTGGATACGGGCCTGATTTCCAAACTCTTTACCTGTCAAGTAAAGCAGCAAAAGGAACGCCCCGAGACATCCCGAATGAGACCGCTAAAAATGAAAGAGATAAAGCAATTGGCAATAACATAGAATTCGTCGGAGATATTCATTCACATTGGATAATCCGCAAAAATCCGCTTCAAATATTTTCCATTGGAGATCTTCATCATTTTTTAGTTTCTGTTTCACGAGAAAAAATTATATGCCTCGTTGCGCCAGATAGTAACCTACTCGCTTTCCCCAGCAAAGAAACAGATTCAATTCCCCGTCCAATATATGTTCCGCAAGAACTATTTATAAAAATCTGGAAAAAACAATCGCTTAACTCATGGGACGCTACTATGAAAATCGCACAAAGACACAAATTGGTAATCTACTCTGGAAAGCCCAATAAGGAATTAAGAAGAATTACTACTTAAATATATACTACTAACACCAAAAGTATCACGATAAGAATTAATTCTAAAACGCCGTGATACTTTCGATATACAAAGAACCTTATGCAGGTTGTCTTTGTTTTCTAAAACAATCCTTACAAAGGACTGGTCTATTTCCTTTCGGTTCGAAAGGTACTGTGTCACTCTTGCCACAGTCTGCGCAAGTTATCGGAAAGGATTGTCCGGTAGACGCTCCTCCACGACCTCCATCCATACGGGCTTTCTTTAACGCACGACATGCTGGGCATCTAACTGGTGCATTTTGAAAACCTTTCTGTTGATAGAATTCTTGCTCTGAAGCTGTCCATACAAAGGGCTTACCGCAATCTCTGCAGGTTAAATTTTGATCTTGAAAATTTGCCATTTACTATTCACCCCCTTCCAAAGTAATGTGATTTTCCACAAAAAAATATATGGGTGATGTTTTAAGTGGGATTTTGTTTATCATTAAGTATCTCTAAATTCCCGCCTTCCATTTTCATCTAGAATCTAGAGAAAGGAGGATGGATATAATTAATATGATTATATCCTACTTGCAAACAAAATAGCAATAGGCAAATTAAACTCACTGTGATAGAATAATTTAATAATCACGGGCCTGTAGCACAGTTGGTAATGCGCTGCATTCGCATTGCAGAGATCAGCGGTTCGACTCCGCTCAGGTCCACAGCGCTTCGCTCAGCGCAAGCACTTGATATCTTAAAGGGTTTACCCTGAGAAGCAAAGGGGCAAGAAGGGCTTACCCTGAGGAACGAAGCGACGAAGGGCCCGTAGCGTAACGGTTATCGCGCTTTCATGGCATGAAAGAGATTAGGAGTTCAATTCTCCTCGGGTCCACAAATTTTCCCATGCTGTAAACATTGGGCGAGCACTGAAACAAAGCGCGTTAAAAAATTGTTGAATGAGCTGTCAGGGGAATTCCTCAGCGAGCAAAGCGAGATTGAGGAAGGGGTGAAGTTACCCGACCAACGAACGAAACAATTTTAGAGCGACTTTCATAGCTCGCGAGTTTTTGGTACTTTTGTCGGCACAAAAGTACAGAAAAAAAGAAAAGTAGATCCTGAAATAAATTCAGGATGACAGGGAAAAGCACTATTGTAGATATGGGAGAGGGTCAACCAGAATTCCTCCCTTGCGGACTTCGAAATGGACATGCGGACCAGTAGTTCTTCCTGTCATACCAATCCATCCTATAACTGTTGCTCCGGCAGCAACTGTTTGTCCAGGCGATACATTTACTCCGGACAGATGAGCATAATGAGTTTCAACGTCCCCATTTCTAACGTAAACACTTGTTCCATAACCTGAATCCCAAGTTCCCGCAATCACGTTTTCCACTACTCCATTTTGAGCTGAAACAATCGGCGTACCATAAGCTGTGGCGATATCAAGCCCCACATGATACCACGATGCAAATTGACTTATGATTCCGTGGACCGGCCAGGTAAAACCTAGGCCTGAAAACGAGACTGGCCCTGAAGCTATGTAAACTTGTCTTTTGAATGTTGGCTGCTCTTGAGGCTTGATGCCATCCGGCACTATCAACATCTGGCCTTCAACAAGTGAAAATGTTTCCGGATTTGCAAAATCATTAAATGGAAAATCAACTATTTTTTGAGGATCAGTATCTAACTTCTTCGCAATTGTATAAACAGAATCCCCTTTTGCTACTTTATACGCAATTCCCGTAACCGGCAAAATTCTTAGACTGTCTCCAACCGTTATGTTGTCATTGGATAAATCATTAGCCCAGCGCACGGTTTCTGTTGATATGCCAAATTTCTCAGCAATTGTAGATAGGGTGTCTCCCCTTTCAACAGTGTAATCAATAACTTGATCCCGGGGTCTGGCAGACTTAATAGTTTGAAAAACGTCACTACTTACAACAATTGACTCTTTGGAATTCGGAGAACTAATCGCAAGACTATTTCCCTGACCTGCGAACATTGGATAGGTATCTGCCAAAAATGGCGTCACAATTACTCCAATTCCCAAAACCCCCATTGCTGCAATATGCATAAAAGGCCTGTTGTAGCGGCCTCTTTTAATCGTAAACAGTCTTACAAGATTATTTTTATTGGACTCGAAAGAAACGGACGCTGTAATGATTTTTTTCTTTAGATAAGAAAGAAAGAATTTGGAGAATTTAGAAAAATCCGAGAAACCCGTGACAAAGAAACTTAAGGAGGATTTAATCATGGCGATAAAGGTTAGAGTAGCAAAAAGGAGAAACTAAGTCAACTTTATTAGCCTTTTCCAAGAGTCTCAAGAAACTCCTCATTAGTAGCGGTTTTTGATAGTTTTTCCACAAAGATACTTGTCCGTTCTTCCGGTCCGAGCATGTCAATCATCCGGCGCATCGTAGACACCCTTTTAAGGTCTTTTTCAGATAATAATAATTCCTCCTGTCTTGTTCCGGAACGGGCAATATCAATCGAAGGAAAAATTCTCCGGTCAGCCAATCTTCTATCCAAATGCAATTCCAGGTTTCCTGTACCCTTAAATTCTTCATAAATTAAATCATCCATTCTGCTCCCCGTATCAACCAGCGCAGTTCCAATAATAGTTAAAGATCCGCCCTCTTGACAGTTTCTCGCTGCCCCAAAGAATCTTTTTGCCGGCCACAAGGCTGCCGGGTCAAAACCTCCGGACAAGGTACGGCCGGATGGTGCAACAGACAGATTGTATGCGCGGGCCAAACGGGTAATTGAATCAAGAAGAATAATAACATCTACTCCCATTTCAACTAATCTTTTTGCCCGCTCAAGAGTTATTTCTGCAACTCTGGTCTGGTTGTCCGGCGGTTCATCAAAATGAGAAGCAACCACATCTCCTTTTACGGATTGAGCAATGTCAGTTACTTCCTCAGGACGCTCTCCTATCAAAGCCGCCATTAAATGAGCTTTTGGATAATTTTGTGCAATTCCGGCGGCAATTTCTTTGAGAATTGTAGTTTTTCCGGCTTTGGGAGGAGAAACAATCATTCCTCTTTGCCCAAATCCAATCGGTGAAACCAGATCAATTATACGGGTTGACAAAGGAAGTTTGGCAGTTGCAAGCATAATCTGTTTTTTCGGATAAATAGGAGTTAGATCGTCAAAATAAGGCCTTTTTAATGAATCATCTGCCGGAACATCATTAACTGTTTCGACTTTCAATAATCCAAAATAGCGCTCCGTATCTTTCGGAGGACGCCCCATCCCTGCGACTTTATCTCCAGGGCGAAGCATAAATCTTCTTATTTGAGATTGAGAAATGTAAATATCGCGCTGCGAAGGAATAAATTTAGGTCTTAAAAATCCGTGTCCCTCCGGCTGGATATCCAAAATTCCCGAAACTTCAACGCTAGCCACAGCCTCTCTTTGATATCCATAGCTGGGATTTTGCTGGAATTGCGAAACAACAGGCGCCGCGGGAGCAGGCGTAGACACCACAGGAACGGGACTTACAACTGGCTCTGACACAATAGGCTTATCCTCTGAAATTTTGACGGAAGCAGGAGAACCAATTATTTCATCTATAGATGTTGAATCCTTTTGTAACGTAGTTTTCTTGTACGGCATATAAGATCTTTTGTTTAAGTAAGAATTTATTTAATCAACAACATGTTGTGGAACTTTCCCCAGAAGACTAAATCCATCCGTATTACACCATAACTTAATGTAGTTGTCAAGGAGTAGTTTACAAAGATCATGTCCTAAAATCGAAAAAATTGAGAGTCAAATTACCTATTGACACGTCCCATAATATATTGTATACTTCCGAAACACTAAAGACAGTATATGAAATTATTTATTAAATCACTATTAGTTTTATCAGTTATTTGCCTTATATTGCCGGTAAAATCTTATGCCGACACATCATGCCAACCAATATACGGAGGCGGACAAAGCTGTATCGCTACTAATAATATAGTAGTAAATAAAACCGTACTTAATCCCCAGACAAATCAATTCGTTAATAACTTAGGCATCAATGACCCAAAGTATTTTCCGGGTTATATAGCGACATTTCAAATATCTATAACAAATACCGGAAACAACAATGTTTCAAGAATAGATGTTAAAGATATATTCCCTCAATATGTAAGTTTTGGCGCAGGAGCAGGAACTTTTAACTCCAGTTCTAATACTCTAACTTTTACTCTTACTGACCTTGCACCAAATGAAACACGTAAATATAGTATTGTGGGAAGAGTCTTTAACGCAGAACAAATACCAGTTGCTACGGGATCTACGGTTTGTGTTGTAAATCAGGCAATCGCGATGATTGATGGTAACACTGTCAGTCAAGACAATGCGCAATTTTGTATTGAAAAAAGTACGGCTGCTACAGTCACCACTACCAAGGGTGGATTCCCAGTTTATTCTTCAGTGTCAACAATGTCCACTCCAAATACAGGAGCTGAATCTTTAGTTCTTTTAGGACTTATTCCAACAGGAATAGCAGGATTATTTTTAAGAAGAAAATCTTATAAAAACTAACTATTAAACTATGGGCTTGACTTTTTAAAAAAAGTCTGATACAATGCTCAACATTAAATCATTACTATGAACAAAGAAGTTGGAAGATTTACAGGAAACATTTCAGGAAGACCAGAAACAAGGGTTACAAAAGTTTCTACCCCCGATGTTATTAACGCGGAATTCAGATATCTTGATGATTCTTCTACAGGAACACAGGTAAAAACCGGAGAAAATAAATGGAGAACAGGCTGTTTGGTTGCGTTAGGCGGAATTGGCTTAACTGCGATTGCATTGGGAGCCTTTGCTGCAGCTAATCCTTGTGTATTTAGACAAGATTGCGGAGCCCGCGTAGCCACCCATGCTGAAAACAGAGCTCCAATTACAAGTTCTGCAACTGGAACGCCAAACCGAGTAGAAAATGAAAATTTAAGCGGATTTACATGGAAACATCTTAATCCGGGAGAAAGTGCCAGAGTTAATGCAGGAGACTTCTTTATGGGAGACGGAAGTGTTGATGGAGTATTTATGACTGATAGCAATGAAAACACAGGTGCGATATACAATTTTGAACGCTCAGCTGAAATCAGAGCAGATTTCGGTGGAGACATCCGCACTCCTATTAATCCTAATGACAAACCAAATTTATTAGCTGAAGCTGTAGACCAAATGCTTAACACTGGTGGAGTAGGTCATAGAGGCGTTAATATTGTATATCTAACAACTTTCCGCGCAGATGGAAAAAATATTGAAGTACCATACGGAAGAAAATAAAGATTAGATTACCTTAGTTTAACAAGCGTGACACAATGCACGCCAATCAGAAACATGAATAACAAAGAAGCAATTAAAAACATTAAAACAAAAGCAAAGGAAAGTTTGAAATCCTTAAAAGGAAATAAAACTGCTTTAAGAATCCTCGGAATTACAGGAATTGCTCTTACTGGAGTAGCTGCTGATGCTGGCTGTGTGAATATCGGAGCTAATAATGCCATAAACGATGAAACAAGACCCGTAGCTACAACCACAGATTCAAACTTCGCTAAATTAGGAATAAAAAGACTTGATGTGGGAATAGTTACACCAAGCAACGTTATACCGCAAGCACCTTATGCTCCCTACACAAAATCAGAAACAACAATATATGCCACCCCCTCCTCAACTGAAATAAAAGACGGACAAGCTATATACTTTAGTGCTGGAGAAGTCAAAAACGTACCAGCAGGCACCGTCCTAAGCGGAGATATCGAAGCAAACGAACAAGTATTGTATGACAACGATGAGCACACAGCCTTAGTAGTTAAATTGCCAAATGGTGGAAATGTAAGAGCTCAATGGGGTGCAAGTGGACTAATAAATATTCCAAACAACATATTAGATCAAAAAGCAGAAGAAATAGCTCAAGGAATTAGAAGTACTCGCTCAGGTGTTAGTGTTCAGATTAAAACATTTGACGGACAAAATGTTAATCCACAGCAACCATGGACACATGAAGGACCAGTTAATAACCAAAATTATCCTATAAACGAAGTTGGATCAGGAGGAACATATTATCTTAAAAACGATAGAGTTTCTATTGTTGTAGGAGATACTAAAGTAATTAGCCGTGATGATGGAATATTGGTTGAAAAAAATGATGGCAATGCCTTAACAGGACAAATCGTTATTTCAAAAAGAGGAGATGTAAAGATTGAAGCCCCTTGGGGAGCAACAGTAATCGAATTACCATATAATCTAACTTATGATCAAATTAGAAATTATGCAAATCAAAAATGGTTGGAAATGGTTCACTCAGGCAAAAGACCAATAATGGTGCAGATTAACGAAGGATCAGTTACAATAGGTGCAATACGCAATGGGAAATATGACTACTATTGGCCAAACGTTGATCCACAGCCAAATACATACTACTTCCCCTACAACCCAGCTAAGTGGTAAACTAAATACAGTCTTATCTTCCTTAAGCTATGAGCTCATTAAGACGGTACGTACTTAATAATATTGCTGTTGTTGTAATTCTTTTAATTTCGCTTTGCTTAGCTGTTGCTAACTACACTCCCGGCACTTTCCTATCCGGTTGGGACACGCTTCATCCGGAATTCAATTTCGGCCTTAATATCTCACGGGAGATAAACGGGGTTTTTAGAACCGAACAAGGACTTGGTGCGGTCGCCGCTCATTCTCATATGGCAGATCTCCCCCGTGTTTTTATTCTATATTTTCTCCATTTCATTTTACCCCTCTCTGGTCTCCGTTATTTTTACATATTCTTGAATTTGGTTCTGGGTCCTGTCGGAATGTATTTTTTTCTTAAAAAATACATTGTCAAAAATAAAATTTGGTCATTTTTAGGCTCATTGTTCTACTTATTAAATTTAGGAACAATGCAGATATTCGTTGTTCCCTTCGAAATGTTTACGACCCAATATGCGTTCTTACCTTGGCTTTTTTTATTTGCAACCGATTATCTTTTTACAAAAGAAAAACCAGCAAAAAAACTGTTACTTTTTTCTGCAGCAACTCTTTTCATGGCTCCTTCTGCCTACGCAGCAACTCTTTGGTATGTCTATTTTTTCGTTCTCATCCTTTATCTTTTCTCCTTGAGTTTTCTTGAACGCTCATTATCAATTTTTAAAAAATCATTAATCCTTATTGCTTTGACCTTACTTATAAATGCTTTTTGGATTCTGCCGAATATTTATTATGTTTTGAATCATGCAAGCCAAGTTCCCAACGCGCTCATAAACCAACTCTTCTCTTCCCAGGCTTTCCTATATAACAAAGAGTTCGGAGGCATCAAAGACATTGCGCTTCTTAAAAACTTCCTGTTTGATTGGAATGTTTATTCCGGCAATAACCACTTCGCCCTACTTCTCTTACCTTGGATTACCTACTTAAACCATAAATCTATTCAATTGATCGGCTATATTTTTGCTTTAATCTCCCTTGCGGGCGTATTTTATGGAGCTTTAAAGAAAAATAAGATTTTGACGTCTTTAACTCTTCCCCTCTTAATGTGTCTTTTCTTTTTAATAAACAACAATCCGCCAACATCGTTTTCATATAATTTTCTTCAGAACAGAATACCTCTTTTCAAAGAAGTCTTCAGGTTTCCGGATGATAAAGTTTTAGGAATTTTTACATTTTTATTTGCCATATATTTCGCCAAAGGTCAGGAATTTATCCAAAAATTGATAAATATAGCTTCAAATCACAAGCTGAAAAGGGTTAAAAACCTGGCTCAACTGATTGTTTTTTCCTTATTAATCGTAGTTTATATGCTCCCCGCATTCAAAGGAAACCTCATCAGCCCATATATGAGAGTCGATATCCCAAAGGCTTATTTTGAAATGTTTAATTGGTTCAATGAGCAGGAAAATGGAAAAGTAGCAGTTTTACCGATTAATTCTTTCTGGGGATGGAGCTACTATAATTGGTACGATGATGCTAAATCAAGCTTCCAAGGGGCAGGCTTTTTACAATTTGGCATAAAACAACCGCTTTTAGACCGGGATTTTGACAGATGGAGTCCTTATAACGAACAGTATTACAGGGAAATGTCTTATGCTATTTACAACAAAAATTCAACTCTTTTAGATTCGGTTCTCAAGAAATATGACATTAAATATATTCTTCTGGACAAAAATATAATCTCTCCGCAAGATGACCCCAAGGTCCTCTTTTTTGATGAAACTCAAACGCTTTTAGCCAAATCTTCTCATATCATCAAGGCTTTTCAGTCAGGAAATGTATCTGTCTATCAGGCAAATGATCAAGTTCAAACAGTCCGTATTGTTAAAAATCCCGCTTCTATTGGCCCTGAGTCCCCTGTTCTATACAATGATTTTGTTTACTCAAAATACACAGACTATATTACCTATCCTGATCAGAAAAAAAACACAATCCTCTATCCGAATAGAAATATTATTGATAATCAGAACCGCCTTTACACGGGAATTATTCTGCCTAATTCCATATCGCAGGATCAGAACCAAACCCCAAAAGCTATAACAGACATTGCCCAGTCAACCGACAATAACTGTGCGCCAGACATTCAAAATAAACCTCAAAAAGAAATTTTGGTTGGATTTGTAAGATACACTTCCCAGGAGGGATCGTTTTGCGACCGCTATTCGTATTCTACTCTCTCAAGAAATCAGGGATATTTAATTTCAATAACCTCAAGAAACTTACAAGGATTACCCTTGAAATTATGTATCTTTAATTATTTATCGGGACGCTGTGACCTCTCAGCTCAACTTTCTTTTTTTCCAACGTTTAAAAAAGATACATTTTTGCTTCCTCCGATGGATGAAGGAGTCGGATTCGATGTTAATTTGAATAATTTTGGGGTTAAAGAAACTCCCAGTATTAACGAATTAAAATCCATAGAGATTATTCCTTTTCCTTATGCTCAATTTTCACAAACAGAAACTTATAACCCAACCAGCGAGGGCTTGAAAGAAAAAAGCGTGTTAATTTTTGCTGAGACGTTTGAAAAGGGGTGGCAGGCGTACGAAATTCAAAATTCATCCATTCGGCAAGCTCAGGACAAAATTCAAAATCGGATGAGTACAATTTTTCCTTTTCTTTTCGGTAAAGAGCTAAGAGAACACGTGCTGGTCAATAATTGGAAAAATGGATGGATTATTGATGATGCAGGAAACGGAAAGCAACAGACACAATTTGTAGTTATTTTTTGGCCTCATTATCTGGAATATTTGGGGTTTGCTGTCCTTATTGGTACTTTCGCCTGGCTGGGCTTTTCTTTCAAGAAAAAGTAATTTTATCCTTATTTTGCTTTATTGTTTCCAAAAGTTTGGCAGCTGCTTGATCTAATCCTTTTTTTTGTTCCTCTACTCCTAATTTAAACACTTCTGCTACTTCTTCTTGGAAAACTTCTGCTGGAGTTTTCTCAGGCGCTGGCGCAACCTCAGCTACTGGAAGCTCCGGTTTTAAGTCTGAAGCTTCAACTGAAGGTTTTTCATCTGTTAAAATAGGGCTTGTTGAGATAGGAGTTTCCCCAACAGGCGGCATTCCTGCTGCATTTGCAAGGCTTCCATTATCAACAGAGGAACTAGGCGGACTAAATGTATTTAAATAATCTGCTTTTTGCCCAGCTAGCGGATCTACTGCTGAAACCTCTGCCGAAAAAGGATTTATTGGGGCTGTTGGAACTCCTACGATTTGCGATTCTTGTTGGACCTTAGTAGTGGCATCCTTAACTGCACTCTCCAATTTACTTATATCCTCTACTGAACCAACAGGCGGATTAACAATGGGGCTTGTTCCTGGAATTACGGAAGCATTATCTATGCCTGATGCTATTCCTGACGGCTGACTACCATTACCTTCTGTTGGGAAATCCATATAAATATATTGACATTATTTACGTAATTTTGTCAAGTATCTTTATTGGGCTTATAAACTTGACCTGAGGGCAAAAATCATGCTACAATATCAACTTCTTATGTAACTTCTGCCCTAATCATTGCCCCAAAAGAAGTAATCATAATTATGAAAACTGTCAAACCTTTAGTTTCTATTTTGTTACCAGTCCACAATTGCGAACGTTTTCTTGCTGATTCTCTAAAAAGCCTTGTCGGACAAAGCTACCGGCAGATTGAGATTATCGCAATTGACGACAAATCATCTGATAAATCCCTCAAAATCCTCAAATCTTTTGCCAAGAGATACAAAAAGGTGCGCGTTTACAGAAATATAAAAAGATACGGAATCGCAATGACTTTAAACCGCCTGTTACGGCGCGCTAAAGGGGATTATATTGCCTTTATGTCTGCAAAAGATATAAGCGCTAAATCAAGGATCAAAAAGCAAGTTGAATTTCTTTTGAAAAATCAAGGAGTAGTTGCAATAGGATCTCAATGCAGATTTATGAACGATAAAGGCAAAATCATCGGAAAATCAGATTTCCCAAAAGAAAATCAATTCATTTATCAATCCCCTCTGCATGGAATATCCATGCAATTTGAAACAGTTTTGATCAATACCACTCTTGTTCCAAAGGACTTGCTCCGTTTCCAGACGAATTCTTATCATTTTATTTATTCCGATGTGTTAATGAAACTTCTCCCATATGGTAAATTTGCAAATCTTCCGAAATACTTTCATTATCATAGGAATGACCCAAAAGCTTACTTTGGAGACCTGAGAATTCATCTAATGTCTCTGATTAAGCTTTGGATAAAGTCAATCGCTAATTATGACTATCAATTGTCCGCCAAATCCTTCTTCACCCCCCTGATTAAGCAATCCTAAGTTTATCCCCCGAGTTATCCACATTTTTTTCATTAAAAAAATTATGCTGATTTAGCAACTAAAACTGGGCATTTTTTACTCTAGGATATGCAGTTTTTAGCAACTTTTTTTCTATAGGATTGACATACTTGACAACGTATGATAAAATCCCCTTAGGTATGATATTCGGATTTAGAAAACAAAAAAAGACATCTACGAAGACCATTTCCGATTACAAAATGGATATGTTGGTGAAGCAGGGCCGGGATCAGTTTAGGAAATTAATTGAAAAAGGAATAAATATCCCGGTAGCACTTTTGTAAAATATTGTCCAAAAAAAGAGCATCGCTTTCGTTACTCAGGATATAAGTTCAGGTACGATAAGCAATGCCCTTATGAATTTGACAGTTAGTTTTTCAGGCAGGATAAAACTAAATGTCAACTTTAGTTAATATCAAAATTAATTATTGTTGTCAAGAAAAAAAGTCGAAGCTAAACATAATGGTTTACATTGACAAGCAAAGATATTTCTATAACAATAAATTTTTATTGATTAAGATGAGGTAAGAGTCTTGGGCAGGGATTCTTACCTCTTCTTAGTTTAGAAAAGACTATATTTTCTTTGCGAAGAGAATGCGCCCTGCAGTTGTTTGAATTACCCTAGAGACAACTACGTCCACTGTTTTACCTAAATCCTCGCTAGCACTATCTACAACGAGCATGGTGCCATCATCCAAGTACCCAACGCCCTGTGTTGCTTCTTTGCCTTTATGCAAAATGCTGATATGCAAAGCTTCGCCGGGAACTGCAGTAATTTTAAGATGGTTTGCCAAAGTGTTAACGTTGATCGCCAAAACTCCGCCAATGGCTGCTTTTTTCTCTAGATTATAGTCACAGGTTACAATTCTGCCTTTGTGATTTTTTGCGTTCAAAATTAATTTTTCATCAACTTCTTTACTGTTATAATCTTGAGAGTCCTGCAAGAGCAGGAATTTATTTCTTTTTCCTTTCTTTAATTTTTCTAAAAACTCAAGTCCCTTTCTTCCCCTGACTCTTTTAACCATATCCTGAGAATCTGCGATGTGCTTTAACTCCGAAAGTATGCTTTCCAAAACTACAAATGTACCGCTAAATACACCCAAAGCAATAACATCAAATATTCTTCCGTCAATAATTGCTGACGTGTCCAAAAATATTGGATTTTTTTCCGCCAGCTGGCGGATCTTTTTTTTGGTCCGCCAGTTGGCGGAGGATTTTCTGCTTGAATGCCTGAATCTGGGCATTCTGGAAAGTGTTTTTGCTACCTCATTTGCCAAACTGCTGACAAATCCTTTCGGAAATTTTTGCGTTTCATCGGCTGATAAATTCTTTTTTATACTTTCTTCTGTCATTTCGTTAAACTAAGCATCACATCTTTTAATGTTTTAAATTTATTGGAACTGAATATATTTTTGAAACCTAATTTTTGCGCTTCCTTGATGCGCTTTTCCAACGAACTTGCCTTGCGTAATTCTCCCAAAAGACCAACCTCTCCAATTCCAACTTTATCAGATAATTTAATATTTTGAAAACTTGAAATAATTGCCAGACAGATACTTAAATCTGTTCCCGGATCAGAAAGCTTTATTCCGCCCGCAACATTCACAAAAACATCCATTGCGGAAAGAGGAATATTGCAATGTTTTTGCAAAACTGCCAGAAGAAGCTCTAATCTTTTGTAATCAATTCCCGACGCAACTCTTCTGGGAATGGGAATTTTTGAAGTAAGAACTAAGGCCTGAATTTCCACCAAAAACGCTCTTGTTCCCTCCATCGTAACCGCAAGAATGCTTCCTGAAACAGCATTATCGCTGGTTTTTGATAGGAAAAGTTGTTCAGGAGCTCCAAGCTCTTTAATTCCCGAATCTTCCATGGCAAAAAGCCCGATTTCATCAACCGGACCAAATCTATTTTTAAGACTTCTCAAAATTCTTGTTCTGGTAAATTTTTCTCCTTCCAAAAATAATACTGTGTCAACCATGTGGGATAAAATCATCGGTCCGGCAACCATCCCCTCTTTGGTTACGTGACCCACCATAATAACCGCTATCCCTAATGTTTTGGCTAATTTTATAAATTGAAAAGCTCCGTATCTCACCTGCCCCACAGACCCGGAAAGGCCGGAAACATTTTCCGATTCCATTGTCTGAATTGAATCCACAATTACCAAAGTCGGGTTAGTCTTTTGGATTACTTCAGAGAGCAAATCAGTGTTTGTTCCGGAAACAAACAGAAGATTTGAACGGGCTTTTGAAGTTTTGATTCTATCGGCCCGAAGTTTTATTTGTTCCTCAGATTCTTCTCCGGAAATATATAAAACTTTTTCTTTTCCTGCTGCCATTTTCAGTCCGATTTGCAGTAAAAGCGTTGACTTCCCTATTCCCGGATCTCCTGCCAAAAGTATTGCTGACCCTTTGACAATTCCTCCGCCCAAAACTCCATCCAATTCTAAAAATCCGGTTAATAATCTTTGCTTTTTCTGAAATTTTATTTGATCAAGTCTCTTGGGTTCAAGATTTATTTTTTTAATTCCCGGGGAATTTTCAATTTTCACTTCTGCAACGCGGATTTCCTTAAGACTGTTCCACGTTCCGCACTCAGGACACTTCCCAAGCCATTGAGGAGAATCATAGCCGCATTCCTGACAAACAAATGAAACCTTACTTTTCATCAACTGAATTATACTACTTAAAGTTTAATTAGAGAAGCTGAAGATTTGCTTAGTGGAATCACCTATTTAATTATGTTACAGTTAATTTTATGGAAGCAGGACAAGATAATTCCCCAAAGTCATTTCCAATTCCATTGCAGGAAAAGACATTGGCTAACGGAATGCTCCACTCCAAATTGGATGCCGTCAGTACTTTCAAACTAACTCCACAAGGACGTATTCATTCCATAGATTTTGATAGCAAGGATTACGCATCTTTAGTTGAGAAATTCAAAAATGATCCCAAAGATTGCTTGGCAGCTGCTAGAGAAAATCTATTTTCGATTAGAAAAGATCAAAGGCTTTCTGCTCAAGAGCACAACTATAGATTAAGTCGCTATCTTGATGCCTATTTTAAACTTCAAATAAAGCTAGATCACGGAGCATTCCCTCCAAACAATAAAGTGGTTAAAGGGATACCAAATTACGTTCCTGATGGTTTAAGCGATATGGGATCTGATCCGTCTGTCGAACCAGACACTCGAACAAGGGAAAAACTAAGAGTTAATAAAGAACAAATATTTGAACAGTGTAAAGATTTATTTATGACGGTATTTTCTTATGATTTCTCAGATATTCCCGAACAGGAAAGACAGGAAAGAATGAAAATGTTTATTGCCAGAAAGACTAGCTTGTATATTTACAAAAAACTACAATATGATGCGAGAAATGAAGCTTTCCCGGCCAGATTTAATTCCATTCCTCTTGCTAGATATGGGGAGAAAAGATTGGCTATTTGCAGACAACAGGCACTTTATACGCAAGTGCTTTTGCAGGCATTTGGACTAACATCAAGATTGATGAAAACGGATGTATCTTTTGACACAGGGTATCCTGGTCCTCATGCAAATAATCTGGTCCGGATAAATCACAAATGGTTTGTTTTAGATACTACTAATCCAGAAAAACTAAATTCCCAATTACAAAGTACAGTTTTTATTAAGCAAATACCGGAACGAGATATGGATCTCAACAATAAGACCTACAAATGGTCTTTTGATACCCCCCATGACGTGAGAAGTTATGCTACCAGAAATAATATGTATTACAGGATCATGAATAACGTTAAAAACCCTCTTTCTAGGTAATTTTATCTGTAGCCGATTGGTTTTGCTGTAAGTACGGGGACAACTTCAACTCGATGTCTTTTTTTATCAACTGAAGAAACTGTAACGTCAACTTCCTGTCCTTCTTTATAGGTTGTTTTAACCGGAACTTTCTCTTTCTTGATAAGTCCGGTAACATTGCTGCCAAGATCCAAAAGTACGCCTGAAGAAATAACTTTTATAACTTTTGCTTTGATTTTTTTGTCAATTGTAAATTCATCCAGCTTTTTCTCAAACGGATCAATTGATAATCTTTTCAAAGAAAGATTTACTCTTCTGCTTTCCTTGTCAAAACCTAAAACTACTCCTGTAATTTTGTCTCCAAGCTTGAAAAGATCTGCGATATTTTCAACATTTTCCCATGATGTTTCGGAGATGTGAATGAACCCTTCTGCCAACTTTTGGTCATCAACTGGTATTGAAAGAAACACTCCAAATGGAGCCACATTGGACACAACTGCGTCAATTTTTTGTCCAACCTTTAAATTTTTAATTAACTTCTGAAAATCCGCCGGACCCATCACTTGTTTTTGGGAAAAAATAATTTTATTCAGTTCGCGGTTAAGCTCCAAAACAACAACTTTAATTTTCTTGCCAATTAATCCCTGCGGGTTTTCCAAACTGGAAGTATGAGAATTCGGCAAAAATCCGGAAATTCCATCCGCAGTTGTGGCTAAATATCCGCCTTTGGTAATCATGTCCAAGGTTACTTCAACCGGCTCCTGACTTTTTTGAAGCCCAGAAAGACGGTCCCAAGTAATATCTCCAACAGAACGGCGTAAAGATACAACCGGATAACCAAAATCTGATTCTGGATTGAGAACTTGAACCTGAACCTTGTCTCCCACTTTGTAGGAAGAAAGAATTTTGTTAAGAATATTTCTTTCTTTTTCCAAAACTACTGCATCTGTTTTGGCATTGATATCAATTAAAATTTCACCGGAAGTTAATTTGGTAATAATTCCCGCAAGCATATCGCCTTTGTGAGGAGAAATAAAAGCTGTTGGCTTCGCTTTTTTCATTAGCTCAGCCATTGATGTTGCATGCCCTGAGCCCGTCGAATGGGTTGCTTTTTTAGCGGATGTTGAATTTGACATTCATTAAATTCACCTTTCTTAACAGTTTAGTCATTCTACCACAATGTTTTGAAGAAAGAAATCCCCTGGCAATGACCTATTGTCCCGTTGCATTATGCAATAGTATCGTAAGCGCTGGCATGTTTCACTTCTCTGTTCGGAATGGGAAAAGGTGGTACCACACCGCTCCAATTACCAGAGAATTACTTTCTTCAAAAATCAATGTACTTATTGACTCTCTGACACGTGAGGAGAAATATAATTTTTAAATCTACTCGTTCAACCATTAGTACAGGTAAGCTTAAAGCCTCACGGCCCTTCCACTGCCTGCCTATCAACCTCATAATCTATAAGGGGTCTAGTTACCTTGCGGTAATAGAGATCTAATCTTGGAGACGGCTTCCCACTTAGATGCTTTCAGCGGTTATCCGTTGGAAACATAGTTACCCAGCGCTGCTCTTGTAAGAACAACTGGCACACCAGGGGTTTCCTCATCCCAGTCCTCTCGTACTAGGGGCGAATCTCCTCAAATCTCAAACGGTCGTCCTGGATAGAGACCGAACTGTCTTACGACGTTCTGAACCCAGCTCGCGTGCCTCTTTAATGGGCGAACAGCCCAACCCTTGGGAGCTTCTCCACCCCCAGGATGAGACGAGCCGACATCGCGTTTGTTATCAAACGCCCTGACTATACCTTCATCCCAACAATCATGATGGGAGCTAGTCTTTTATAAAGGTCATATATTTTAAAACTAACCTCTATCTTCAGCCGCAAATGCGGCTTCCAGTCGATACGGGTCCCGAGACGCTTGCGTGTCGAGGGATTCCCTCGGTATTGCCCTGAGCGACTGTTCGTGTCGCGAAGGGGTTCACCGATTTTAACTAGTAAATTTATTATTCCAATGCACTCTCTAAATGCATTCTTTCGAATAACCAAGCTATGCAGATTGCTCTGCAGGCGCCCCGATGATTATATTCATAAGGTGCCAAACCGCATCGTCGCTGTGAACGCTTGGATGCGATAAGCCTGTTATCCCCAGGGTAGCTTTTATCCGTTAAGCTCAGAGCATACCACTATGCTACTGAGGATCACTAAGACCGACTTTCGTCCCTGCTCGACTTGTAGGTCTCGCAGTCAAGCTGGCTTATGCCTTTGCACTATCGCTCCGATTTCCATCCGGAGCTAGCCAACCTTTGTACGACTCCGTTGCGTTGTAGGAGTCAACCGTCCCAGTTAAACTGCCCACCAGACATGGTCCTTCTGCCCGATTTTTATAGGGCTTAGAAGTAATGATTATTTATTCCAAAGAGAGGTATTTCATATTTTGCCAAAGCTCCCTCCTATTCTAAACAGTTAGAACAAACTTTCAAATGCCAAGATGCAGTAAAGCTCCTGGGGTCTTTTTGTCCAAGGACAACTAGGCCGCGTCTTCACGGCCATCTCAATTTCGCCGGGTAGATGATCAAGACAGTTATTAAGTCGTTATACCTTTCGTGCAGGTCGGAACTTGCCCGACAAGGGGCTTCGCTACCTTAGAACAGTTATAGTTACTGCTGCCGTTTACTGGAGCTTAAGTTAAAAGCTTTGATTCTTGCGAATCTGACTCTCAACTTTTGACTTACCAGCACTGGGCAGGCTTCAGCCCATATACTTAACTTTTCAGTTTTGCATGGACCTGTGTTTTAGATAAACAGTCGCTTAATAATCTTTTGCTGTGACCCCGATACTACTCGGGGTAGGGCATCTCCAATAAGTTACGCCCAGCTTTATTGCCGAGTTCCTTGACCATCTTTCTCCCGTTCGCCTTAGTCTTCTCGACCAACCCACCTGTGTCGGATGTCGGTACGGTAAAATATACATTTTTCCACGAATAAATTCGGGACTAGTGAGACATTTCTCGGAAGTTAAAAGCTATCAAATTACTGCACCCTTCGGTACAACTTTTCATCGTAGCTCAATTAAGCAGATGAACGGATTTGCCATTTCACCCTATTTCGCTACTTGAACCTTGCGTGCAAGGCCTGACTCTTTCATCTCCTAATTCCCCTTAGAATATGTATACTTTGTAGTCGAATTTCGACGACTTGCCCATCAGGTTACTCCCCCAAAAAGAGGAACACCCTTAGGACCGACTAACCCTCCGCTGATTTACATTGCGGAGGAAACCTTGGGTTTTCGGCGGCCTGGTTTCTCACCAGACACTCGCTACTCATACCGGCATTCTCACTTCTAAGCGCTCCACCATGGCTTACACCACGACTTCGCTGCACTTAGAACGCTCCCCTACCAACTTGCTTGCGCAAATTCTCCAACTTCGGTAAAAAGCTTAATCCTCGTTAAATTTTCGGCGCCAAATTCCAATCCGCCAGTGAGCTGTTACGCTTTCTTTAAAGGATGGCTGCTTCTAAGCCAACCTCCTGGTTGTCTATGGAATCTGACTTCCTTATAAACTTAGCTTTTATTTAGAGACCTTAGATGGGAGTCTGGGCTGTTTCCCTCTCGACACATCAGCTTAGCCCGACATGTCTGACTACTCGCTAATAATCCTCCAGTATTCGGAGTTTGATTGAAATCAGTGGCTTGCGCCATTGAGTTTCATTCAGTGCTCTACCCCTGAAGGGGTCCAGCGAGCGCTATACCTAAATATATTTCGGGGAGAACCAGCTATCTCTGGGTTCGGTTGGCATATTGCCTCTAACCTCAGGTCATCTCAGATCATTGCTACGATCACGAGTTCGGGCCTCCCCCCATCTTTCGATAGGATTCGCCCTGCCCAAGGTTAGCTCACCCAGCTTCGGGTCTAATAATTGCTACTGATGCCCAATTAGGGCTTGCATTAACTATGTCTCCCCACATAAATGTGGTTAAACTAACGCAGCAATTAATAACTCACCGGTTCATTCTTCAATAGGCACGGCATCATACTTCGATTGCTCTCAGCACTCTGCCTGCTTGTCAGCCGACAATTTCAGTTCTATTTCATCCCCCTTCCGGGGTGCTTTTCACCTTTCCCTCACGGTACTAGTTCACTATCGGTAGATTTTGGTATTTAGCCTTGGAGCGTGGACGCCCCAGATTCCCACAGAGTTTTATCGTGCTCCATGGTACTTAGGAACAAACTATCGGTGCTTTGAATTTTACATACGAGTCTTTCACTCTCTTTGGAGGACCATTCCGGATCCTTCTGCTATCCATTGCACATCGAATATCGTCTGCCCTGCAACACCCACCGCTGAGGTGGGTTTAGGCTGTTCCGCTTTCGCTCGCCGCTACTAACGGAATCTCTAATGATTTATTTTCCTGGCGCTACTTGGATGTTTCGGTTCGCGCCGTGCCCCACCAAACACTATATAAAGCCTTGCGGCAATATTTTTATGAGTGGCTCCCCGCCAAAGGCGGGGGGATTTCTCCATTCGGAAACCGCTGGATCAAAGGTTTATGGCGCCTCCCCAACGAGTATCGCCGCCGTATGCGTCCTTCCTCGGCCAAAATCTCCTAGGCATTCATTATCGGCATTATGAGTAGACTTTAAAAATTAATTTCAAGCAGCAATTCAAATTGATAAAGAGCTGCTTGAATTCTTCTCCTCACTTGTCAAAGAGCCAAATTATTTAGTCGCTAGTTTCTGGTCGCAGGTTATGAACTTCTGCATCGAAAGACCAAGAACCAACAACTAAATTAATAATGAATAATTAAGAATGAAAAATTATTAACTATTAATTCTTAACTATTAACTGCGCTTGTGGACCTGACCGGATTTGAACCGGTGATCTCCTCGTTGCAAACGAGGCGCATTAGCCAGCTGTGCTACAGGCCCAGTCTAACTTGTCAAATCCACAAGAAAAATTTTTCTTTGTTAAACTATTTTATGAAGAACCCTTTTTACGAAGACAATAAAAGTATGTTAATGCAATCTGCTACTTTTACTTCTTGAAAAAATCTCATCATAAACTAATAGCCCCACTTTCCAGCGAGTATTTGCTATCTTAGCATAGCTATTTTTACCTGTCAATGGGTAGCAACAATAGGCACAGGGGTTTTATTTCAAAGATTCCAGATAACGTTCTGCTGCTAGTCCTGCCATTGCGCCGAAACCCGCGGCGGTAATAGCCTGCTTATAATATTTATTGTGAATGTCTCCGGCTGCAAATACGCCGTCCACGCTGGTTTTAGTATGATTATCAACCTTAATATATCCTTCTTCATCCATAGCAATTCCTTTAAAAACTTTTGAATTTGGCACGCGGTTGATTGCCACAAAGATTCCGTCAATCGGCATTTCCGAAATCTTGGTGGTTTTTGTGTTTTTAATTTTAACGCCTGCAACCTTACCCTCTCCCAAAACTTCTGTAATTTCTGAATTAAACAGAAAATTTATCTTTGGATTTTCTTTTGCTTTTTTTTGCATCATGCTGCAAGCACGGAACTCTTCGCGTCTGTGAACTACGGTAACCGAAGTGGCAAAATTGGCTAAAACTATTGCTTCCTCCATTGCGCTGTCCCCTCCGCCAACAACCATCACATTTTTATTTCTGAAAAATGGAGCATCGCATGGGGCACAAGTGGAAACTCCATGGCCGATTTTTTCTGCCTCACCCGGAACTCCAAGCCATCTCATATCAGCTCCGGTTGCGATAATTACAGATTTACCAAGATATTCTTTTTCTCCGGCTGTAATTTTGAAAGGAGATTTAGAAAAGTCACCTGAAGAGAAATCCTTTTCAATTATTTCTGCCCCAAAACGCTCCGCCTGTCTTCTCATCGCATTCATAAGATCAGGTCCCTGAACACCCTCCGGAAAACCCGGAAAATTTTCAACCAGAGTTGTTAACTGAAGCTGTCCGCCCCATTTAGTCCCTGCAATTATCAAAGTTTTTAAGTTTGCGCGGGTGGTATAAATAGCAGCAGTTAGCCCTGCTGGACCGGAGCCAATAATAATTACGTCGTAAGTCATAATTTAAAGGGGTGGACTAATTAACCTGAAATCAATTGCTCTATTTCCTGTTTATAACTTTCTTTGCTTTGAGCACCAACCATCGTCTTCATGGGTTGTCCGTTTTTGAAAAATACAACACTCGGAATGCTCATTACACTATATTGATTAGCGGTTTGCGAATTTTCATCAACATTGAGTTTTCCAATCTTAACTTTCCCTGTAAATTCCTGCGCTAATTCGTCAATAATCGGGGTGACAACCCTGCACGGACCGCACCACGGAGCCCAAAAATCAACAACCACAGGCTCTGAACTTCCAAGAACCTGTGTTTTGAAATCGCTGTCTGTGAAGTTTAAATCCGCCATAAAACTTAAATAGAATACCAGCACTTGAATTTCCTGTCAATGGCAATTTTGACTTTTGCCTTTTGAATTTTGAATTTCGTTACCCCATTTCTTCTCTTTTTGTCTGGAGGAAAAAGAACCATTGCTCTAGGAATCCGAAAATTTCTTTAAACGGAGTCTCAATCAGATAATCAAAAATGTAAATAAAAATATTTATTTGAGATAGGCCCTCGGTAAAACGGCGGCCCACTTTGATAACAGGCATAAAGAAAAAATCCAAAACAGGCGATAAAAAACTTTGCCTGACAGAAATTGTATAGCTACTAGCAGTTTGACTGATTCTATAAGTTAAAAATGAAATAATTGCCATAAAGAAAATGAAAACCCCTTGAGATGCCGGACTAAACTTAAGCCTATTTAGAGCGTAGATAATTAAACCAAAGCTCAGGATAAACCCTGCCAACCAAAAAATTGTAAAAATAAAATTTAACACCGGATGTTTTTTCTCAGGCTTAAGACTTATAATCAACGGCCTATCCATTTCCGGTTTATCAATAAATAAAATACTCATGACTTTATCGTAAATTCTTTTTGTATTATTGTTATCCGGAATACGTATAAAAAGGCTTGCTATGATCATCAAAAGAGGTGGGGCAATAATATTAATAATTAAAGAATTCCAAGCTATATGACCTAGGAAAATATTGTCATAGGTTGCTTCTATGGAAAATGCGAATAGGAATTTTGAAAGTAAAATGAAGATTACCGACCTGACAATAGCTGTTCTGACTTTGGACGTGATGCTTTTGTAACGGCCCTGTGCAGTTGCAAAAACACTGTCTTTAAACTTCGTTGCGTTGGCAATAAGATCTCTTATGCCTCCTCTTTCCTTGCGTAAAATTTCAGCGAAAATCAAAAATGCAGGAAGTTGTCTCTTAACATAAGAGATTATTCTGTCTTTAAGAGGATAATTAATCTGTTGCTCAAGCTCTTTATATCCCTTGGTAAAATTCTCGGCAATTGTATGGATATTTTCTTTTGTTAATTTACCAAAATATTGTTCAAATAAATGGAATCTCAAAAACGCAATATCATCTTTTGCAAAAGCTTTCCTTACAGCAATAAATACCTGTATATCGCGGGTCTCTTCTGAGTCATCTTTAATCATAATGCGCTCCCGCAAAAGGTGGAATATGTAATTTGAAATTAATTCTATATCTTTACTTTTATTCAGCATTAATTCTAAATGGGATGAGAGAAGTTGATAAATAAGCGAGTCTATTTTTATTCTTACATTGTGCTGTTGAGCTAAAAGTTTTTCTCTAAGTTCAAGATAAAGATCAATAACATTGCCTACTTTTTTTATTTCATCATCCGAAATGCTTGCTTCAGGAAAGTAACGGGCCCACAACAATTCCCGCATTAAAGGTGAGGCTATTTTTTCGCCATTTCCCCCGAAAATTAATCTCCTTTTGAGAATTCTTTCAATCGCAGCACGCCTTACTACTTCTTCATCTCTGTAATCCATTGCATTTCGGAATTTTTCATACCAGGTAGCAATTTCCGAAACAAAGCGGTTAACATTTATTCCGGTTCTGGTCTGATTTTTGATTTCCTCTCTCTCAAAAGATGCAATAAGAAGATTGGAAAGTCTTGATAGTGGTGATTTTTGCGGCTCCATATCTGTGTCCGGGGAGAAATTCGTCTGGTCCATACTAGCTCTATATTTTATAGTGTTTGTATCCGATTGTAAAGATTAAAAGGGGTTGACAATAGTTTTTAAAAGTCTGTACAATGTGTAAATGGCAGAGAAGAATTATACTGAGATTGATAAATTAAAATCTATGAACAAAGCATTGATAGCCGCCTTAATTATAGTCTCCTTTTTTCTGGGATCTTTAACCAACAAAGTAGCAACTTTGGAAAAAAATACAGCTGCTAATCCCGCCCCAGAGGCTGCTAACCAAAAAGCGCCCTCTAATGCCGCAGCCCAACCAGCCACAGGAAAAGTAAAGCCCATAACAGCTGCCGATCACATCAGAGGAAATAAAAATGCCAAAGTAACATTGATTGAATATTCTGATTTTGAATGTCCATTCTGCAAAAATTTTGAATCAACCGTAAGTGATATTATGAAAACTTACGGAGATAAAATAAGATTGGTTTACAGACATTATCCTCTTCCCTTCCATGCAAATGCCCAAAAAGAAGCTGAAGCATCTGAGTGCGTTGCCGAGCTTGGAGGCAATGATCTATTTTGGAAATTTTCCGATAGCATATACCAAAGGACAACTGCAAATGGAACAGGCTTTGCTTTAGAAGCTCTTGGACCTTTGGCAGCTGAAGTTGGAGTTAATCAGCAGCAGTTTCAAAGCTGTTTAGATTCCGGAAAGTACGAAAAATTAGTTAAAGATAGCATTACAGAAGGACAAGCTGCAGGAGTACAGGGCACGCCTTCAACTTTTATTGTTGATTCCAAGGGCAATAGTCAGATCGTGGTAGGCGCACAGCCAATAGACGCTTTTAAAACAGCTATCGACAAAGCTTTAAGTGGAAAATAAAACCTCAACCCAAGATCTTTATTAAAAGAGCTATTAAGAATATTCCCGCGAAAAACGAAATTGTATATTTAACAGCAAAGCTTTTCTTTGCTTTGTGATGAATTTCTGGCAAGAGATTAGTTGCGGAAAGATAGATGAAATTAGCAGCTGTAATTGAAAGCAGAACGGGAACAATATTCTCAAATTGCTTACCCAAATAAAAAACAACAATTGCTCCCAAAATACTTACTATTCCTGTTGCGGCATTAAGCCACAAAACTCCTGCCCTACTCCATCCCTTGTGGATCAAAATACCAAAGTCTCCAAGTTCATGAGGAATTTCATGAACAAATACTGCAATTGCAGTAACCAAGCCTAATTGAAAATTTACTAAAAACCCTGCTGCTATTGACATACCATCAATAAAGTTGTGTAATCCATCTCCAAACATTAAAAATGCGGTTGAAATTCTTAAATTTTCTTTGCCGTACAATGGATCTTCTTTATCGTGATGATGAAGGAACAAAAACAATCTTTCAATCAGAAAAAACATTGCAATTGAAATAGTTGTCCACAAGAAAACATCCGCCCCAGCCATTTCTACAGCTTCTTTTAATACCTCCATAAATCCTGTCGCCAATAAAGCTCCTGCCGCAAAAGAAACAAGCAGAAATGAGGATTTGTGAATAAAAGTTTTATGCAAAAGGAGAAGGGCAACCAAAAAAAGCGAGACAATCGAAGCTAAAAAAGTAAAAAAAAGTACATTAAAAAACATATTATCTTTGACAGTCCCTACACAATCCAAAAAATTCCAAAGAATGTCTTTTAATTAAAAATTTATATTTACCTTTTATTTCTTTTTCCAGCGCTGGGATAACTTGACTTGAAACATCTTCAATGCTACCGCAAGCTTCACAAACAAGATGGTGATGGTGCCTTTTTCCTGTCAGTTCATACCGCATTTTTCTATCCTGAAATTGTATTGGCATAGCTATGCCTTTTTTTGTTAATATATTCATAATTCTAAATATAGTTGCAGGATCAGTCTTAATTCCCTCTTTGTTTACTTTGTCGATAACCGCATTTACATCAATTGGTTGTTTTGCTTTTTCCAAAAGCCTCATTACAGCAATTCTCGCAGGTGTCGCCCTCAAATCAACATTCTTTAGCTCTTTTTTACAATCATGCTGGTTCATATATTCGGATTAGTATATGCGAATCATTCGCATTTGTCAAGAGGAAATTTATCAGGAAAAACTGCAGTCAATAAGGGATTATTTTTGTCTTTCTCAGACAAAATTGGCTCTCTTTTTAATTCCCATTTAATAGCTAACGTTGGATCATTCCATGCAACGCCTCTCTCTTTATTGGGACTCCATTCCTGATCAGTAAGATATATGTAGTCAGCGCTTTCACTTAGCACCAAATAAGAATTACCGAAATAGGCCGGGACAAAGACACATGACCTACTTAGATCGCCAATGACAATTGATTCATATTTGCCAAAAGTTAAAGAGCTATCTCTTAAATCAACCATAACCATCTTAACTATACCTTTTGGTACATATATTATTTTATTCCATGGGGCAGCATGAATTCCCCGCAATGTGTTTGCTGCCGATCTTGCATGATTTATTTGTTTTACAATAAAATTTTTCTTAATTGCCTTCTCTATCTCGCTTATTCTTAATATTTCCTTAAAAAATCCTCTATCATCTTTAAATGTAGGGAAATCGATTTGTAAAAGATCCTCAACAGAAAACTTAGTTATTTTTGCTAAAGATTTCATAAGTGTTATTTATCTAATAATATCAAAATTGTCAGAATATTCCTTCGAATCCTCAAAATTTACCTGCACGTCTTTTACCTCTGATAAAAAGGGGCCTTTTTTGCAAATGGAAATAATTTTCTCAATTTGCTCTTTTGAGCCTTGAAAAACAGCTTCTACTCTATTATCAGAAGTGTTTTTTACCCATCCCGTTAATCCAATCTTTCTTGCAGACCGTTTGACAAATTGCCTGAATCCTACTCCCTGAACAAAACCGGAAACAAAGACATGAGCTATCATAATTAGGTTTTTGGGTTTGCAGATTTGGATTTGAGATTTGACATTTGAGATCTAAGTTCTTTCAGCTTCCACATAAAAAGAGCTCCTTTGTTTTTGACGCTGCTATCCGAGACAAAGGAAAGGGCTTTTTCAAGAATTGCCCGGTGAATTGTTTTGGCTAATTTTATATAAAGACCTCTATGCTTATAGTCATCAAGCTCTTCGGATAAATACATGCCGAAGGATTGAAATTCCCGGGAAATATATTTATCTTCAGCCGGCTTGAAATTTTTAAGAATCTGCCCGATCTTCTGCATGATTTAATTATACAGCAATTATCCTTGAGGCAATGGTTTGAACTTATCGCGTTTTTGAATTAAAACATTCACGCAATCTCCGCAAAAATACACACTCTGCCGGCTTTCTTCTTTAGTTAATTCCCTCCATTCCGGAATTGACATACCCTGACGCATTGTACATACATTAGTACAGTGAGATCCCAATTTTTGTTCGACATTAAAATTCCTCCCCGGCAAACCAAGCATGTGCCCCACTTCATGACGAAGAAGCCTCCTGATCATTTCATGCTTTAATTTTATCTCCGGAACACTATCGATAATTCTTTTTACAGATTGCACTGATGCCGCAAAATCCGAATTTGTCACTCCGAGAACAAAATTACTTTCCTCAAGATATAAATCTTTATTGACAATAAAGACCTCCCAATGAGGTTTTTCTTGCCATGGTTCTTCAGAAAATTGACTCATTAAATTAAACGCATCTACTTGCTTACCGTGCCCTCTATCTCTAATCTCATGCTGCATTTTCAAAGCTTTGTCTAGATACCAATCTGCGCTTGAATAATCACCTTTTCTCCACGATGCCGATCCTAAGTTAACGACTTCTCTTTTTTGTCCGGAGGCATTTAAAGCATCCATAACTCCCCTGACTGCGGAATGGGCTTCTGAAACAGGAACATCTGAAGACCACATTAAGTAAATAGGTGCGAGGAAATTTCTACGGAGCTCTGCTCTCCGGTTCTGCTCGAGACTATCGGGAGTAGGAGCTAATTCGCGAAAATGAACTGGTTCTCTATCTGCCATCTTATTTTGTATTAAATCTGTTCATTGCGGATTCCAAACCATCCTCCAGAGAAGTTTCTATTGCCCGGACTCCTCTTTTTACGAGATCTTTCAGTTTGCCTTTTTCTGAGCCCGTAAAGCCATTCAATACAAAGTCTTCGACATTCCTTAACTTTGAATTTTGAATTTTTGATTTTGAATTCGCTTCCCCAATACCCATTCTAAATCTCCAAAACTTATCAGTACCTAAATGCTCCATTACGGATTCCACCCCGTGATGTCCGGCAGAAGCACCGCCAAATCTTATTTTCATTGCCCCCAAAGGAAGATCAATATCATCATTAACAACCCAAATGTAATCCGCGGAAATTTTGTAAAAATCCACGATAATTTTTACAGCCAGCCCTGAATTGTTCATATATGTTTTGGGCTTTACCAATAAAATTTTTTCCAAACTTCCATGCTTAGGCTGCCATTCTATTTGAGCAATGTCACTTTTAAATTTTGAGGAATTCTCCCACAAAGTATTCTTAGTGCTTTGGAAATCTTTGAGAAAATGCTCCATTATTATAAAGCCTAAATTATGACGGGTTTTCTCGTATTTTTCTCCCGGATTACCCAGTCCTACAATTAATTTCATATCAATAATTATATCAGGTTTCTCCAATCTAAATTCCAAGATCGGCTTGCAAAACTTTATCTTCTTTTTTTGCCAAGTCATTCTCATTCCAAATTTTTACCTTACCGTATTCCCCATCATATCCCGGATCAATAAAAATATCTCCTTTTCTTACTTTCGCAACCCCTTCTGCGATTTTTTCACCCGCTGATTTTATTAAATCCTGTATTGATGCTTTCAAAAGAATGTTAATTTCCGAGCCAAATTCCAAACATAAATCATCAAATTTAATTTTGACCTTTTCAGAGGAAACAGAAGAAGAAATGCTTTCAGCGATAATTTCATTCAGGGGAACCAATTTGACAAATGACGGATGATTTTTCATGGGATCATCTATCCACAAAACTCCCCTGCTGTCAACATGGGAATTATAAGGCTTAAAATCGCTTCCTTCTTTGGCCAACTGCTGAACTCTATACATTACTCCTTCTGTTAATTTTCTTAAACATTTAGGACAAATATTTCCGCTTTCTTTAATTTGCTGCGGACTTTTAATCACCTTGCAATTTCTGTGCCCTGTGTAGTGGTATTTTCCCTCTTCCGGATAAAATTCAATTGTATGGGCAACTCCTGATTCGCCCGTCACATTCCGGCCGCTTTTTTTTCTCATCGGATATGATATGGCTTTACCGACATCCATGTAGGAAAGGGTGTCCAAAGTCTTATTGATCGCAAAAACTGTGGCTTCTCTCCCCATTTTAGGTAGTGAATGAGCATCCGAAGAAGACAAAATGCTTCTGTTTCTAAGCTCTTCTATTTGCCAATTCATCCATGGATCTGAGGAAATTCCTGTTTCTACGCCGTAAATATAATTACTCAATTCTTCAAAGCTTTCTTTAATTGAATCAAATCCGCTGGCTGATCCGTAAATCCCAAAATGGGGCGTCCATGCATGACACGGAATCAAGATAATTTTTTTATCAATATTTAAAAGCAACTCCAGCAGATTTTTGGAAGAAAGTCCGATAATCGGGCGCCCGTCCGATGAAAGATTGCAGGCTCTGCCTAAAAGCTGTTTGTTAATTTTCTCAACTATTTCAATGTCGGGAGCAAAAACAAGATTATGAATCCGCCTTAATTTGCCTCCCTGCTTAAAAATGCTGGCAATTTCTGTTGTCAGAATAAACCTCACCTCATTAGTTTGGGATTTGTGATTTTGAATTTGAGATTTAATTTTATAGATTCCCTCTCCTGCTTCCTTTAATTCCCCCTTTATGGACCGCAGCCACAAAGGATGAGTCCAGTCGCCGGTTGTTAACAAATTAATTCCTTTTTTAGCTGCCCACCTTGCCATTTCAGGCAAAACCATAGCTGGAGAAACCGCTCTGGAATACTTACTATGCAAATGTAAGTCTGTTATAAATTCCATAATTATTTTTTATTTTGTAACCCGTACATCGCAATAAGTTCTTTCACACTTGTGGCGTCTTCTGCTTTTTTGTCAGAAGTTCTGAAAGACACTAACCGGGGAAATCTCAAGGCATATCCCGGCTCTCTTTCGCCTGATTTATTTACAAAAGCCCCAGCTGTATGAATCGGACTTCTGGTTATTTCATCAGCCAATATTTCTATAACAATTTCCGGCTTTATCCAAACACTTGGCTCAATAGCAGAATTAACTCTTGCAGGTTTATGATTAATTTTAATTTTGTCCGCTCTTTTATGAATCTCACGCCATTCCTCATCTGTTAAACCAGTTCCGATTTTTGAAACAGTAACAAATTCATCATTTTTATCATCGTAAACACCAACTAACAAAGCCCCTGCTCCAAAAGCTGTTCTTTTTCCTCTCCCGAAGATATATCCCAAAACCACGCAGTCAATTGTGTCCTGCAATTCCCCATCCGAATGACGTTTCAGTTTTACCCAGTTAAAATTCCGTCCCCCAGCTTCATACAATGAATCAATTTTTTTAACCACAACTCCCTCCAAACCCTTGGAAATAGAATCTTCAAGCATCAAAGACAAAATTTTTGGATCTGAAATTTCCTGGGTTTTGGAAGGAATTAACGCTTGCCCTGAGCAGAGCGAAGGGCCTTCCTTAATAATTTCCTTAAGAACTCTTAATCTTTCTTTTAATGGCGTATCTATCAGAGATTTGCCGTCTTTGTACAAGATATCAAAAACAAAAGCTTTCAAAGGCAAAGCTTTGGCAGCTTCTTCAATGCCGTGTTTGCGTCTTCTTTTGGTTGTTTCCTGAAAAGGTAAAAATTCTTCAGAATCAGGATTATAAGCCAAAGCTTCAGAATCAAGTATCGCGGTTTTAGCCTTGATTTGGCTTAAAGCTCCTGCAATCAACTCGGGAAACATGTGGGTCATGTTTTCTAAATTTCTGGAAAACATTGAAATCTTGTCTCCGTCTTTATGAATTTGCACTCTGAATCCGTCGTACTTTGGCTGGGCATCAACAACTCCCATTTTTTCTATTACTTTTTCGCTATTAGGTAATCTTTCACAAAGTTCTGACCTGATCGGCTTTCCGACTATAACCTGCAATTTTGAAACAGCACTTAGTCCCTTTTCCCATAAAGTTTTGGCAATCAGTCCTAAATCCGATGTCCGGTTATAAGCTCCCTCCAACAGTTTTCTTTTACTTTTATCTCCTAATTTTGCCAAGGCCAGTCCGTCCAAAATAGTTGGATCTCCGACCCCAAGTCTTAAATTCCCAAGAGGAATCCGCACCAAATACTTAACGCTATTTTCTTCTGCATTTTTTAATAAACCGGAAAGCAACATTTGTCTTTTCTCAACTGTTCCCAAACCGCTTGTTCTCGCAATTTGGGTTAGCACGTCAAAGACCTCAGCAACTGTCATTTTGGTGGGTTTTTCCGCAAAAAGAGAGCTCTGAATTTTGCCTTCTTTAACAAATTTTAAATGGACTTCTACCGCTGTCGGCCCCATGTCGCCCAGCTTGCCGTAAAGCTTGAGAACATCTTGTTTGGTTGAATTGTAGGCTGAAGCAATTACCTGGGCAACCTGTTTTTCTGCCATGCCGATTTCTGTAGCTTCAAAAAACGGCGCTATTCTTCCCTGACTTAAATAAACTATTTTTTCAATTTCCTCCCCTTTGGATTTCTTAAAAAGATCGGAAAGTATGTCAATCAAAGCAAGCCTGGAAGAAGTTTTTTCCAGTTTTTCAAAATAAGAAGAAAGCTCGGAAAACAACATAATTCAATATTCCCACCTCATATCAACTTCGTATTGCATTACTCCATCAGTATTTCCAGTATATTTGATTAATTTTAAAAAGCTGTCTTCAATAACGATTTCTTCCTGTGCTTTTTCAGGCAGATCTATTTTTTGTCCGTTTTGCGAAAAATAAACCCCAAATGTTTTTAACTGACCATCTTTATCTAATTCCCCAGACTTAAAGGTGAGATATGTTCCTTTTTCCATATGGTCAAGTTGTGGTTCAATTGCAAACGGAATTAGTAGTCCGGAAAAAATTTCCCCATGCATTCTTGCATGTAATACTTCTCCTAAAGTTCTCTTACCTTCAGTCAAATTTATTGGAGTCAAAATAACCCTCAGGGTTTCTTTATCTTTCTGCAGTTCCTTAAGCTTACTACTATTAATGCATATTTTATTTCCATTAATAATTACATCCACAGAGCTTCCTATCATCACATGCTCAAAAGGAGCTAAATCATGACGATTAAATTTAGTTATTTTATTTTCCTTTGAATTTATAGCCTCTAACATAGCAGTATTCTACAACTTTATTAATATATATGCATTACTTTTTATTTCATTATGTATTTTGCTCCCTTGGTGACACCCTGTTTTTTGATAATGTCATTCTGCAGCAACACTTTTAATTCATTTAGAATCGTGTCTTCGGAAACCATTGGAAAAAGGCTTTCAAATGCCTGATTTTGCAAATATCCTGCTTGCTGGATATATTCAATTATTTTTAATTGCCTATCTGATAATAATAATGGTTTTCCTCCAAGCTTTTCCCGCAATTTACCATCAACTGAAATTTTTTCGACCTTTTCTTTTATTTTAGAAAGCTCAATTGCCAATCCTTGGGTAAAATATTCCAGCCATTTTGTCAAGTTTCCTCCCTCTTTCTCAACGCTTTGCAATGCTTCGTAGTATTCGGTCGCTCCTGAATCAAAATATTCTTCCAAAGAAAAGAATTTTCTAATATCATATCCTTCCAAAAACAGGATAAGCGTTGACAGGGCTCTGGCAACCCGTCCATTTCCATCCAAAAAGGGATGTATTTTTACTAATTCATAGTGAACAATTCCTGATTTCAAAACAGGATGAATATCTTGATCTTGAGAGCTTTCTATAAATACCAATAAATCATTTATTTGGGCTGAGATAAGAGATGCTTCCGGCGGACGGAAAGAGACTTGTCCTGTTTGATTATTCTTAATAACTACTTGAGTTTTTCTGTATTCTCCGCATTTCTCAATTGGCAAAATTTTGTTAACTGTTATTTTGTGCAGTTTTTTGATGAAATTCTCATTAATCATTAATCCTTCATCATTAATCCTTATATTATCAATGAATTCCATTGCTTTTCTATAATTTATAACTTCCTGAATATCCCGGTCGCGCGCCACAACACCCTGCCCTGCCAAAACTTTCTCAGCCTGATCCAAATTAAGTTCATTTCCTTCAATATGCGTGCCGTAATGAACTGTTCTGATTAATGCGTCGTTTCTAAACTGTTTTTCGTAATAAGGCAGAAGCGGCGCATGATCAATTACCTCACGGGATGCTTCAATTACTCCAATATTTTTAAGCATCCTATTTGTAATAATAAACTTAGGCGTATACATAAATAAAATTAAGTTAAAAGATTTTTCATTATTTTTGGGATTTCGTCTGCCAGATCTGAGGAATTAAAATAGTAGCCCATTTTTTTATACAAACTTTCCCCTGCTTTCTTGTTGATATAGCTACCGGCGCAGGCAGATAAAAATGCCTCGTTTTTGCAGTAAAACGAGGCTATCAGAGCAGCCAAAACATCTCCTGTTCCCCCTTTGGTCATTCCGGCATTTCCGCCTGAAACTCGGACGCATCGAGTTTTACCCTGAGCAGAGTCGAAGGGCGGGCAAACGATATCCGTCGGCCCTTTTGTTACTATTACAATAGTATATTTTTTCGACATTGCCTCAATGCTTTCTTTGGAAGCTTCCATGCCGAAAAGCGTTTTAAATTCCCTTGAATGAGGAGTAATAATTGAGTTTGGGGGAATAATTTCAGGATTAATTGTCTGCAAGCTGCCGCCGTCAAGAACCCATTTCTTTTTTGGATATTTTTTAAGCAAGGTTTCTGTCAATATTTTCGTATCATCATCTCCTTTTTCTTTGCCTTCTTTTCTTGGAAGTCCCGAACCGATTAGAATGCAATCAGCCTCTTGAACGTATTCCTCGACTTTACTGCGCGGAACAACTATTCCGTCTCTAAATTCTTTTTTAGCCTCCTTAACTATTTCGTTATTTTCATCAACTGAAGAGTAAAAAACCATGTCTACAATACGGGAGGCAACTTTCAAAGCCCACAAAGACGAACTGTGAAACAGCTTTGATCCGGAGATAAGCAGTAGCTTCCCATTCTGTCCTTTATGGGAATCAGGCAACGGAACATAAAGTTTTTTTAAAATTTTAGGATCAAGATCTTCCATCATAAAGTTTCCAGAAACCAATTCTCCATCTTATTTCCCCAATTCTATCACATTTACTTGCTTTAATAATCTTTTTGGAATAAATTCTTCATGGGTAGTTGTCATAATAGTCTGTTGAGCTCTTACCATATCTAAAACTAAATTAATATGCTCTTCATCAAGCTCTGAAAATATGTCATCTAAAAGCAGAATAGGCTTATTTTGAGTTGTTTTCTCAATGAAGAGCAGTTCCAGAATTTTTAATTGTAATATTGCCAAACGCTGCTGCCCGCGGGAGCCAAAAAACCTGATATCATGCCCCTCATTTTTATCCATTAGATTTATGATGAAATCATCCCTATGCGGACCAACTAACGTCGCCCCTGCTCCAACTTCCGCATCCTCATATTGCAAAAGTCTTTCTTTTGAAATAATGCTTTTGTCATAAAATATTTTAAAATCAAAAATGTCTTTTTTCGAATCCTGCAAGTACTTAATAAAGCTTTCTCTTATTTTTGTAATTTTTTGCCCCTGCACAATTAAAAGATTATCCCAATATGCAAATTCCTTTTGCGGCTTTTCTCCTGTTTCTTTAGCTCTATGCAGGAGTGCATTTCTGACTCTCAAACCTTTTTCATAAAAACCTATTGCCAGGCGGTAATCGCGGTCTGTCTGAATCAGAATATTGTCCATAAAATCCCGCCTTTTGGAAGGACCGGCTACAACAATTTCAAGATCATTAGGCGCAAAAAGTACTGCAAAAAAATTACCGACAAAGTCTGCCTTACGCTTACTCACCCCATTTACCAAATATCTCTTAAAAGATCTTAGTCTTCCGCTGACGCCTTCTTTTGCAATAATTACTTCCAAATTTTTATCACTAACTTTACCTTTAATTCTGGCGAATTCTTTCTCAAATCTTACCAATTGATCATCTTTATCTATGCGGAAACTGCGTCCTGAAGCTAAGAAGAACAGGGCTTCAATCAGATTGCTTTTGCCGGCTGTATTAGGCCCAATAATTAAAGTGATTTCTCTGTCAAAATCAAACTCTGCCTTTTTGTAGCTACGAAAATTTTGGAGACTAAGATGTTTTATAATCATCACTTTGTCATCCCGAACTTGTTTCGGGATCTCCTGCCAACAGGCAGGCCTCTTTACGATCAGGAGAAGATGCTGAAACAAGTTCAGCATGACACAGGTTGAACTCTAGCCTATCACTGTTCCGACAAACTTTTTTCCGTCCAGTGCTTTGCCCACGTTTTCAAGATCATTTCCGCAGACATAAATAACTTTTACATTTAAATTTGCTGATATTTTTGCGGCAACAGGATCAAAGGGGGAATGATCTCCGGGATTCCATCTGCTTCCGACTATAGCTCTATATTCATTCCAGGAAATTTTTTCAAACTTCTTCGCATCCTTAAATTCTTTAGGATCTTTATCGCAAACATGACTGACGTTGCCTAATTTCACTATTACTTTTGAGTTGTAATCCTGGGCTAAAATCGCTGCGCCATAATCTGTGGACCAACCGGGCTTCCATCCCGCAGCGATCATAATTGGTTTATCTGTTTTCAAAATGATGTCATAATTATCTGTAACAACCGGATGAGCAAGGTCTCTGAAAATGGTTCTGAATAAGTGCGCATTAAGACGGGTGGCATGAATTCCTAACCAATCCAAATCGTCTTCTATTAATTCATGTTCGGTTATTTTTGCTCCTGCATCCCTGTAAGTTCTTGATAAATGTCCTCCTCCTATAATTATGAAAAATCGCCGGTTCTTTTCGGCGACTTGTTTTCTTATGAAATTATAAAAGTTTTTAATGAATTGAATGTCGAGGCCTCCATTTGGATAGATTAAACTCCCCCCCAACTTTAATATAAATGTCTCTTTATATTTGCTGCTATTAGGCATAAATGTCTTGTTGCCGTTCCAATCATACTAACATACGGCGCTTTAAAAAACAATTGTTTAATTTTGGCAAATGGCGCAGAAATAGGTTCCGCGGCCGCCAAGTTTTATTTTTTTAATAATTCCTCCGCAAACCCTGCATTTCTCCCCTTCTCTCCCATAAATTAAAGTGTGATTTTGATAATTTCCTTCCTGCCCCAATGCATTAACAAAATTTTCATCTGAAGAACCGCCATAATCAAGGCTTTTTTGCAAAACTTTCAAAATTGATCCATAAAGTTTTTTAATTTCCTGAGAAGACAAGCTTTTTGCTTTTCGTGAAGGCATAATTTTAGCTTCAAATAAAGCATCATTTGCATAAATATTGCCAATTCCGCCGATCTTTTTCTGATTCATCAACAAAACTTTGATAACAAGATTGGACTTGGAAACTATCTCTTTAAATTTTTCAGGAGTTAAGTCTTTAAACGGTTCGGGACCCATTTCTTTAAAAAATGGAACCTGCATTAATTGATCTTTTCTGACAACTTTTATCCAACCAAATCTGCGTAAATCGTTATAATAAAGAAAAGCACCATTATCTAAAATAAAAATTATGTGTGAGTATTTTGAAGGAAGCGTTGTCCCTCCGGTTTTTGCAGAGAGAGCTATATTCTTAGTTTTTCCGTCCTGATAAATAAGCTGACCGGTCATTTTCAAATGTATTGCCAGAACGAAATCATTATCAAGCTCTATGATCAAACCCTTACCTATTCTTTTTAAGCCGGTGATTTCGGCTCCCACTACATCTCCTTTTTTACCAACAAATATTTTGGGGACTTTAATCTGAACATCTATAATCTTGTGTCCAACAAGGTATTTTTGCAGACCCAAACGAATAGTTTCTACTTCTGGAAGCTCCGGCATATTATCAAATTAAGCTTTTGACTTTTGTTCCTTAACTTTTAAATTCACGAAATTAAGAATTTCGCGTTTAAATCTTTCTTTACTGAATTTTTCAGCCTGCTCTATACAGTCCTCAGGATTAACATTCATTTCCTCAAATTGCTTAACTGCTTTTATCAAACCATCAACTGAATATTCATCAAAAAGTAATCCTGTTTTGCCTTGTAAAACTGTTTCTTTGTATCCTCCCCCATTGTATGCGATAACAGGAGTGCCTACGCTCATTGCTTCAACCGGAGTTATACCAAAATCCTCATCCTTTGCTAAAGCCAAAAATGCTTTTGCCCCCTTGTATAACTTTGCCAGCTCTTTGTCTGTAACTTGCCCCAAAAATTCAACTCGCCCTTGTGCTTTTGCAATTAATTTATTCTGTTCAAAATAATAACCGCTTGGAGAACCGACGATTTTAAGTTTGAACCCAGCTTTTAAAGCTGCTTCCACAGCCATATCAAGTCCTTTTGCGCCTACAAGACGAGAAACTATCAAATAATAATTTTTGCGAAGGGTGGTAAAAGAGGAAGGGCTCCCGACAGCGCGGACTGTTAAAGGAGCACTGGCGGGAGGGAAACTTTTGACAGGACCCTGAGCAAATCCAACCGGTGGATAGATAACCGTTGCGTCCCTTCTGTAAAATTTTGCAATTCTTCCTGCAACCTCCTTGGAATTTGCGATAAAATAATCTACTTTCTGAGCAGATTTAAAGTCATAAAGCCTCATAAAATGCCCTACGATTGCGGCATAAGCTTTGACAAGCGGATATTTTTGAAAATTAACAGATGTGCTATATCCATACAGCCAACGCGGAGGCGTATGGCAATAACAAATCTCAATAAAATGGCTTTTATCAAAAGGTTTTTTGAAACCTTTGGTAATGTACCAGCTTGCCGAAGAAATAATAATGTCATACTTTGATAAATCAAAACTTTCCCAAATAAAAGGAGCTAAAAACCGCAAAGGACTGTGAAGTTTGCTTGCAAAAAAAGGAATACTGTGAGCCCAGGACGGAATAATTTTTTTATGTTTAAATTTATCGTAAGCAACTGAGTCTTTCTTGAAAAATGCAGTATAAATCGGGCTATCTGGAAAAATTTCAGTCAAAGCCTCAAGAACTCTTTCAGCTCCCCCATATTCCTTGATGTAATCGTGCACTAATGCAACTTTCATAACAATTCCATTTGTTTTGTTTCGTCTTTTTTTGCTTCCTTCGGCTCGCCGGAACCTTTGGTGAAGGCGGCTTTTTTCTCCATTACTCTATTATCACCCAAGCGTTTTAATAAGCTTTTAAAGCCAAATTTCTCAAATTCTTTTGCCAATCCTTCCTTATCAAAATATTTCATGTCGGCTTTTTTAGTATTCAAAGTTATGGGCGCGTCCAGAACAACTCCTGCCAGTTTTTGCGCCAGACCTGCTGCCTCTGCGCCCTGAGCCAGTTTTAGGGCGAGATTAGGATTTTTACTTTTAATTTTTTCCAGATTTTTATAAATATTTTCCAGATTTTTGTGCTCACTAATCAACTCCGACGCAGTTTTCGGTCCGATGCCGGGTACTCCCGGATAATTATCCGACGGGTCTCCGACAAGAGCTTTGTAATCAACCATTTGCGAGGGTTTAATCCCATATTTTTGCCAAACCAAAGCTTCGTCATAGATAATCATGTTGGTTAAACCCGTAATGGGCGCAATCATTTTCACATGACCATTAACGAGCTGTAAAAGATCTCTGTCTCCTGAAACAATAAAAACTTCCAGATTTTCTTTTTGACTTTGGTTAGCAATTGTTCCGATTAAATCATCTGCTTCATATCCGTCTACTTCAAATATCTCAACTTTTGCTTCTCTCAAAATGTCATGGACAAATTTTATTTGCGGAACCAAATCGTCTGACATTTTGGGACGTTTTGCCTGATAGCCTACATATAGTTCTTTTCTAAAAGTAGGAGCTTTTTTGTCAAAACAAACAACAGTAAAATCAGGTTTTTGATCTTCCAAAATCTTCAAAAACATTGAGAAAAAGCCATAAACTGCATTAACTATGATTCCGTCTTTGTTGGTCAGGGGAGGCAGAGCATGGTACGCCCGGTGCAAAATTGCATTACCATCAATTAAAATCAATTTCTTCATAACCTATACTTCGCTTATAACATCAAATCCCTTAAAGCTTCCCGTAATTGCTAACCCGATTATTTTTCCTGATAATAAATTCTTATTTTTTATCTGCCTCGCAGTTTCGTTAAGCGTTGCGCCTGATCCAACTGCATCATCAATCAAAAGAATATTGTTATATCGTCCAACATCATCCACTATGATCGTGTATTTTGCGTTTTCGATACGATCCTCCAATTTCGACAGTGTTTTTTGAGGAATAATAATTTCAGTTTTTACCTTAGCAACAGAAAGGGTTTTCACAGACAAATTTAACTGCTTCTCCAGTTCTTTCATAAATTGAACTTCCCGCTTTACCGTAGGAGGAATAAATAGAACACCATCAATTTTATAAGAACCAAGGAGATCAATTATTCGTGGACGTATTTCGCTAATCAGTTGATGCATTAACGCTATATTTTGACTTTGCTTGGCATACAGAAGCATTTGTCCCAACTTAGTTTTTCCGAATCTCTCAATACTATAAAAATCTAAATAGAATAACCCATCCAAGAGAACATCTTTAAATGTATCCTTCATCTTCGCCATCCCATCAACAAGCTTATTCTTTCTAAAACGGTCGAACTTTTTAACGGTAGATATGTATTCCTTTGCAGTTTTTATTGGATCCTGTTTCGTTTTCTCACACCAAGCCAAAAATCCTTGCCACCCCAGCATTGATTCCCCCGCAGGAGAAATAAAAAGATATTTTTCATTGATAAAATTTCGCATTTGCTTGTCAATTTTTCCAAAATTCAATTCCCCGCCACTTGTTTTCAGCAAATAATACACCTTAGGAGGACGTCCAATTTTTCTAACCAAACCCTTATCCAAAAGATTTTTTAACTGTTTGCGTATTGCCCGTGAGGTTATTCCACTAAGATACTCCGACAACTCCCTGCCACTTGCCTGTCTGTTTTTAGAGATATAATTTATTATCTTCTCTGAAGTTAGCATATTAGAAAAGTTCCTAGTTCCTAGTATATTAGGAACTTTATTTTATGTCAAGAGAAGAAGAGGCAGAGCATGGTACGCCCGGTGCAAAATCGCATTACCGTCAATTAAGATTAACTTCTTCATGCCACCATTTTAACATACCTGCAATTTTTATACTTCGGGATATTGCAATCTCTTGCTGCGTTTACTAATATAAATATGTGGGGTTAATTTATTTTCGCAATAAATGGGTTTTTTATGGAGTGGCTTTGGTTTTGTTTTTTGTTCTTATTTTTCTGACCAAAATCGTATTTACTCCTACAGGCAATTTACAGAGAAATAATGTAACTCCCTCCCCAACTGCAAAAACTGTTAATCCATGCGCCCAATTCCCTACAGACAAGGGGGAAATAAGCTGTGAAGAAGCAAAAGGAATTGCCTTGAAAAAATATCCCGGACAATTACTGTCTGCTGAAAAAACAATCCGTCGTATTCCATCCGGAACACCACCAAAAACACAGATTAAAGAGGGAAAAGTATGGATTATCAATATCAGACCCAATGATCTCTCCATCTTTCCTCCTATGCCAAAAGGGCCCAACAATGAAACCCAAACAATAGACACAATTGGAATTATTATTGATAGGGCTACTAAAGAAATTGTACTTATTGAGCCGGTTTTCAAAAAATGAAAAATAAGTATATGGGGTCAATTTTTTTCCGCAATAAACTGGTATTTTGGGGTATAATTCTGGTTTTGTTTTTTATTCTTATTTTTCTGACTAAAATCGCCTTTACCCCAAGTAATTCAAAAAACAATGCAATTCCTTCCTCAATCACGCAAACTGCTGAGCTATGCGCTTCATTTTCTACAGACAAAGGGGAAATAAGCTGTGAAGAAGCAAAAGGAATTGCCTTGAAAAAATATCCCGGACAATTACTGTCTGTTGAAAAAACAATCCGCAATTATGAATCCGGAAACCCGCCAAAAAAGCAGACTAAAGAAGCAAAAGTATGGATTATTAATCTTAAACCCGATGATCAATCTATCTTCCCACCAGCGCCCAAAAAACAGGACAATGTAAAATTCCAAACAACAGACACAATTGGAGTTATTGTTGACCGAAGCACAAAAGCAATTTTATTTTTCGAGCCAGTTTTTAAAAAATGAAAAATAAATATATGATGTCAAGTTTTCCTCGCAGCAAACAGATCTTTTTAGGGATTATATTCACACTTTTTCTCCCAATATTCCTATTCTCTCTTGCTCCATCAGCAAAAGCTTTAAGCGGATACTGTTTTTACAATCAACAGTGTTCCAGCTGCTATGGCAGTGCTTCTTATTGTAATTCAATGTGTGGAGCAGCATATTGCGTGTACATTAACTACGGAGATACATACGGATGCGGAGGTGCTTATATAGGATACGGCGGAAAATATGGAGTAGGCACTGGCTGTACTACTGCTGCAGGTGGCGCAGGAACATGCGATGCAAGTGGAAACTGTAATGCAGGAGCCACCCCCGTAAACGGTGTCTGCAACACAAGTGTCGCCTACGGCTGCACCACGGGTAGCGCATATAACCAAACCCAATATCCAACTTATTATTCATGGTATTGCTCTGGTTCAAATGGAGGTGCAAGTAGCGGACAGTGCACAAAAGCCATATCTAATCCGATAAACGGTGTCTGTGCTGCAACTCACTATAACTGTAGCGCGGGTACCTCAGGATCCACCTCTGTGGTTACTTATGGAAATACAACCACTTATACCTGGACTTGTTTTGGCTTAAACGAAGGCAGCAATAGCGGACTATGCACTCAAAATGTAACTATACCTAATTGCACTTCAGGAACAACTGGTGCATGCAGTGCTCCAGCAAATACTTGCTCTACCAATAATGGAACCCAAAGTTATACTTATACTGCACCTGCTCCATGCGTAACTCAATCAGGAACAACGGCTTGCACACTTTCTAATTGTAGCTCGGGATACTCGTGTTCTTCGGGGTCTTGTGTAGCCAACATTCCCAGCTGTAACGCAGGCAATTGGACTACTTGCAGTGGTGCCCCGGCAAATACTTGCTCCAACAATGGCATATACTATTATTACTATAATTATTATTCGCCGGATTACAGAACATGTAATGGCTGGTATTCATCCGCATATTCATGTACGTACAACAACTGCAATTCAGGCTATACGTGCCCTTCGGGGTCTTGCGTGGCTCCAATTTTTGCCTGCACCACAGGAACAACTGGTGCATGCAGTGCTCCAGCAAATACTTGCTCTACCAATAATGGAACCCAAACTTATACTTATACTGCACCTGCCCCATGCACAACTCAATCAGGAACAATAGCTTGCACTCTTTCTAACTGTAGTTCAGGATATACGTGCGCTTCTGGGTCTTGCGTGGCTAAAATAAACGGTGTTTGCGCCACTACCCATTATAATTGCACATCGGGTAACTCACAATATGGCACTGACGTTGGAACTTATTACACGTGGTATTGTGTCAGCCCAAATGGAGGAACATCTCAAACAGACTGCAGAGAATACAAAGCTGTTGTTCCAAGTCCTACTTCTTCTTACGCTACCTCTAGTACCACTGCTTACACAAGCTGGACAGCGACAGCACTGTCAGGCGGATCGTATTGGTTTACTTACAAAAAACAAATTGATGGAGCTTGGCCGGCATACGCTACTACCGGAACAAATAATTTTACCAATCTTTATGGCCTTACTCCTGGCACCACCTATCAATGGAAAGTTATAGCCTGCAATTCTCCCACTAATTGTTCAGGGGAGTCTACGCTTTCGCAATTTACCACTCCAATCCCTTCCTGCACGGCATCTTTTATAAATATCTCGCCCTCATCAGCTAAGATAACCGGACCAAACCAAACAGTCTCTGCTACTTTTAATGTTACAACAAGTGACGCAGGAACACTCACTACCCAGGGTAATTATATTACTACAGCTGGGACGTGTTCTCCCGTGTATGGTTGTGCTTATGAAAATGGTGCACTTACTGTTAGCCCCAATTATTCTCTTACTTTTTCAGGCACAACAACTTATAATACGCCATTTACTATAAAATCCGGTACTGATGTTAATTTTGCTACTAATCATGCAAACGAATCTCTCAAGATTCAACCAAATATTTATAGTGGTCCAACATTTGTATGCACTGGTATTATGACTGTTTACATAGTTGGTCCAACTCCAACCCCAACTCCAACCATAGCCATAACTTCCACTCCCACTCCAACCCCAACCCCAACCGTAACTCCAACTCCCACCGTCACCCCTCCTGCAACTGTTACAATTCAAGGACGAAATGTTGATATAAATGGCAGCGCATTAGCTACAAATATTGGACAAAGTATTAGCATAACCGGACCAACAAGCGGAACAAGTTACAGTTATGGAGCTTGGAATTTCAGCCATGTTCCGGCCGGAACATATACCGTAACCGCAACAATTCCAGCTGGTTACGCTGTGTCATATTCTTACTCCGGCAAAAATATCAGTCCACCTGTTGCCAGTTATATTTCAGGCAGTTCTGTCTCCGTAATTTTACCAATTAACCTTGATTGGGCTGATATTTACTTTAAGTACACTCCTCAGCCTAACTGTGATCAGGGAGGATCTTGTACTCCATGCAATCCTGCTCCAAATACTTGCAGTAACTTCAATGGAATACAGTCATGCACTTACACTTCATATTCCGGAGGAGGAACATGTGTTACCAATACAATAAATAACGTGCTTTGTTCAAAGTCCAACTGCTCCACAGATTATTTGTGTGTTGGAGGCATTTGCCAATATTCATCTTCAATACCCGGCTGGATCCAAACAAAAGGATCAGATCTCAGATGGGATAAGGGTCAATTTAGTAATTCCTCTCTTCCTTCCGGAAAATATACCTCTGATATTGGTTCAGGCGGAATGCCCGGAATAATATTTTCAGGAGGAAAAACAGGTCTCTCCCCTTGTTTTGGATCAACTTGTGCCCAACAAGCTTCTACGGCTAACTGGCAGGTTGGATCATCTTCATATCCCGAAGTCTTCACAGACACCCACAGTTTAATTCCCACTTCATACAGATTCTTATTGGAAACTGCCAATTCATCAGGAATTCCCATAACTAATATCGCATCTATTGATGGTATTGCTCATGGGATATACAAAGTAGAAGGTGGCCTTAACCTTAGCGGAACAGATTACACCTTTGGTTCAGGAAATTTTGTTATTCTTGTTAATGGGAATTTGAATATTAACAGAAAAATTAAAGTTCTTGTTGGTTCAACTGCTGTATTTTCTGTATCAGGTAACATAACTGTTAACAGAAATCTTGGGGAATCATCAACTGATGGCATTACTACAACAATAGAAGGACTTTATTCTGCTGACAATGATTTTGTAGCAGATGGCACTAACAGTTGTCCAACAATTGACAAAAGACTTAATGTTGCAGGATCAGTTATTGCAAATGCAGGAAGAGGTGGAGGAACTTTTACAAACAATAGGACTCTTTGTGGGGGAAATACATCGAATCCCTCTGTCAGCTTTATTGAGAGACCTGACTTTATGCTTAATTATCCCTCTTTGGTCAGGCAGACCACCAGAGCCTGGCAGGACGTAGCGCCCTAACAGCTAACTTTTGCGCTATTGCAGTGCTGACAATTTTTAAGAAGTTTGTCTTTTGGTCTTATATTGGTCTTGCCGCATTCCGGACAATCAAATTCCCGCGAGCCATAACTATCATCTTCTAATCCAAATTCTGAAATACTGAACGGAGAAGATTTTTTGATAAGACTATCTAATGAAGCGCTTCCTGAAGATCCGCATCCGGTCGCAACTACCCGGACGGGTTGATGTCCGTAAAAGTCAATTTCCCGATTTAAAGTCAATGGAATATTAGAATTGATTTTTTTGCCTACAAAACCTGCTTCCATGTCTGCTTTATTGATAATTGCATCCAAAACCCGCGGATCTTTTGATCGGATATATTCTCTTTTCAATTCTTCGCAGGTCTTCATTATTCTTTCAAATTCCTCAACATTTATAACTTTATGATTTTCGTGAAGATAAGAATGAATCTCGTCAGAATTTTTGAAAAAAACATCATCAATTTTAATAGGATTTTTTAAGAAATCCGCATCACCGGAAATGTTTCCCATAAAGCTTAAAGGACTAAGTTTGTTTTTATATTCTTCAACAGTTAAGACACTGCTATATCGTCTGGCTTCTATAAACCGCCTGCCATCAAGTTCTTTCAAAGTAAAAATGTCGTAGAAATTATGCTGATACAAAGAGTCTTTACCGCCAATCGGAGAAACAGACAGTATCATTGCACCGACTGATACTTGCGGATTACATAATGTTTCTTGCGTTTTTAAAAATCCTTCCACTTCTGCTTCCTCCCGATTCCGATCTACCCTACTTTCTCCTTCAACTTTTCGCCTATAATCAACTCCTCTTTTTATTACTTGAATAAACGGCTCCTCCATGTCTTGTCCATAAATTAAATCATTTTTTATTTCATATTTATGCAAACTTAAAAGAATATTAAGACGTTCCCCAATAAAAGTATCAACCTGTCTTGCAATATATGAGGCTTTTAGGCCTATTCTTTGATCAAATTTAGGCTCATATGCAACTGCCCGCATATTTCTTTCTGCAATCATTTTTGCTCTCCTCCTGTTCGCTTACTCCAGATTATTTCCTTTTTCTTTTCCTTAAAATTAACAAAACGGGCCATAGTAAAAAGCAGATCCGAAAGTCTATTGAAATAAATAATAATGTTGCTGTTCAAATTTTGTTTGCTGTTAAGCTTTACAATTATTCTTTCCGCCCGCCGGCAAATAGCTCTGGCTAAATGAAGTGTAGCGCCCGCCTCCCCTCCACCCGGCAAAATAAAATTGCTAAGTTTTGGCATTTGCGTAGTCATTTGATCAATAAAATTTTCAAATTTTTTAATCCGCCCCTCCAAACTCTGCAAGGCGACGCCTTGTGGATTAGCTAACGCTACACCAATTCCAAGAAGATCATTTTGAATTAATATTAATTCTTTTTTTATACTTAATACTAAATACTTAATACTTAATACTACTCCAAGAGCAGAGTTTAGCTCATCAATTGTTCCGTAAACATCCATTCTCAAGTCAGACTTTAGAACCCTTTGACCTGAAAAAAGAGCTGTTTTGCCTTTGTCTCCTGTCCGTGTATAAATTGCCATAAAAAAATCCTCCTCTCCCGAGAAGGATACGTAAAAACTCCTTGCTCGAGGCTTTTTTTACACATAGTTTTCTGGATTTACAGTAGCGGCACTTCCACCGAATTACACGGTGTTTGCCTACGTGCAAAAATTATTACTTGTCATCCTGAACTTGTTTCAGGATCTGAAAATTTGGGAATGAGATGCTGAAATAAATTCAGCATGACAACCCCAAGCTAGCATTCGGAATATCCGCATGCATAGCATTTCTTACAACCTTCTTCATAAGCTAAACTTCCCCCACCGCACTCCGGACAAAGATCATAAAGACTTGTTGAGGTATCCAGTGCAGCATTTGCCCCCCCATCTATTGCCAGTTGCTGCAGCCTAACAACTTCCGGCTGTAATTCTGCAACTTTAGGAACTGCTAATTGGCTGGAATGACCATTAGTCAAACCATTTGCATTTAATTGTCCGTTTGTTAAGGGCTTATCCTCAACTTTACCGTTCAGAGCAAACCCATAATGCATTGACAAAACTTTTGCAATTGCATCCGGCAGAGAACGGACCCGGTCTTTCCCGAATCCAACAGATCTTGCTCCTCCAATTCCGATAAGTTGGGCAACAACTTGTTTTATTCTTTCCCGTGGCAACAAACCGTCAGTCAAACGAAGATTCAAGGAAATCATTCTGCCCAATGCATCCGCCATAGCTGCAACATCCGACCCTGTCTTTCCAATTGTCATAAATACCTCAAAAGGTTCTTGGTTTTCATTATGATTAATTGTTATATACGTGTGGCCAACAGGAGTTTCCATTTTGTAAGTTACCCCCGAAAGAGACATTGGGCGGGGAACAACAGGTTTTGGCCGCCAGCCGACCGGTGCAGTTTCCACTTTTGGCTCTTCTTTTTTCTTGTCAATCACTCTTTCCAATACTCCTTCGCGGGATCCATCCCGCATATACGTTACACCTTTAAGACCCAGATCATATGCTGCCATATAAAGTGTTTTTACATCTTCAACTGTATGGGAATTCGGAGCATTAACTGTTTTTGAAATTGAAGCATCTATAAATTCCTGAGCAACTGCCTGTACCTGTGCATGTTCCAAAGGAGTTAAGTCCTGAGCTGCAACAAAATATGCGGGTTTTTCCGCTTCAGGGTTTTGCTTTTTCCATTCTTCGTATAAAGGATTATACATCATATGCTCTCCGGTTCTGTCTTTTCTTTTGAAAACAAATTCATAAACCGGCTCAATTCCCGAGCTAACGCCTGAAATCAAACTTGTTGTGCCGGTTGGAGCAATGGTTAATAAAACCGCATTCCTAATCCCTTGTTTTGCAATTTTCTTCTGAAGTGCTTGGGGTAAGTTTTTAATGTGGTATCCTTTTAGATATTTTGCCTTGTTAAATTTCGGAAAGGATCCTTTTTCTTTTGCTAAATCTGAAGATTCTTCATAAGCATTATTACGTAGTGTTTCAAAGATTTTTTTAATTACCGGCATTGATTCTTTAGACCCATAACGGATTTTCATTTTAATTAGGCAATCACCAAGTCCCATTATTCCCAATCCCGTCCGGCGGATCTCTTTTGCGCATTCTTCATTCTCTTTAAAGAAATAATATGTCTGATCAATAACATTGTCCAATAATCGCACAGCGGTCTTTGCATCAAGGCCAAAATTTTCATAATCGAACTTGCCGTTTTTGACATAAGCTGCTAAATTCATTGCCCCCAGATTACAAACAGCCCATGCCCCCAACGGTTGTTCTCCGCAGGGATTTGTAGCAATCAATGTTTCAAAATAATAAGTATTTGATCTTTTATTAGACCTCTCCAAAAAGTGAAGCCCCGGTTCAGCGGATCTCCACGCCGCATTACAGATCAAATCCCAAAGATATTTTGCTTTTACAGTTTTATAAACCTTTACTTTTCCTTTTATCTTTTTCCATGCAGCCATATCTCCGGTCCATTTTGCGTCATAGCGCGGGTCATCCAAATCCGGATAAACCAAATCCCAATCTTTATTCTTTTTGACTGCCTCCATAAAGTTATCCGAAATGCAAATAGACAGATTTGCTCCGTTAATTTTTGACAAATCCTGTTTGACTGTTATAAATTCTTCAATATCCGGATGCCAATCCCAAAGCATAAGCATTGTTGCTCCCCTTCTTGTTCCGCCCTGCTGCACCACATCATGTGTGGCATAAGAAAAAAGTCCGGCCCAAGTAACAGGACCTGAAGATGTTCCGTTAACCTTCTTAACACGTGCCCCACGGGGCCTGAGACTTGAAAGATTTAACCCTACTCCGCCGGAACGCGACTGAATTTCAATTAATTGTTTTAGGGAGTCTACAATTCCGCCCCTTGAATCTTTTGGTGACGGAATAACAAAACAGTTGAAATACGTGACTTCATACTTGGTTCCCGCACCTGACAGAATTCTCCCTGCGGGAACAAATTTAAAATCCTCCATGGCTTTATAGAATTTTTTGGCCCAAAATCTTCTTTTGGCTGGCTTTTCAGTTTGCGCAATGCCCGTGGCAACTCTTTTCCACATTTCTTCAGGCTTATGCTCCAAAAGTTCTCCTTTTTTTCCTTTAAGAGCATATCTGTCCAAAAATACTTTTTCCCTTATTCCATCAAATTTCATAGTTTAATTTGGCAATCTTGCCCCATTCATATCTTTTTGCTGCTGATTCATAACTCTTAACAGAGTCGACCCCACTTCTTCTTTCTTGTTGTAAATTTTGAATTCATAGTCTCCTTCTTTTTCAAAACCAAGATTGATCAGCTCTACAATGAGATTGTTTTTGCCATTGGCAGAAGTCAAAGCATTTAAAGTTAAATCTTTAAGAGGACTTTTACCGTTATTTTCGCTTTCTACTTTAAGATCCAAACTGTATTGAGTATTTGGCTCTCCGTTAACTGTTGCTACCAGAAATGCCCGGGCCATACCTCCGGGAAATTTCTGAATTCTTAGTTCATCAAAAATACCATTTACACTAAGTTTCCCCTCACGGGAAACACTTGCATAATCACAAAGAGCTATTATTTCTGTTTTCAACTGCTTCATATTATTTTATTAATCTTTTAACTTCTTCTTCGAAATCTTCTATATCCACAAATCTTTTAAAAACGCTTGAAAAGCGGATATATGCCACTTTGTCTATTTTTTTAAGCCGTGACGCAACCATTTGTCCTATCTTTTTGCTTTCAACTTCAACGCTGTCCGCTCCCCTTAACTCCCGCTCAATCTCTGTTACTATTTTTTCAATTGCTTCCATTGAGACTGCTGTTTTCTCACAAGATCTTACTATTCCCCTTTTTAATTTATCTCTGTCAAATTGCTCTCTCTTGCCGTCTTTTTTTATAACAACCAGATTAACGTTTTCTATTCTCTCGTAAGTAGTAAATCGCTTCTTACATTTCAAACATTCCCTTCTTCTTCGTATGGTGTCTACGTCTTCCGAAGCTCTTGTTTCAACGACTTCCGATTCTGTAGATCCGCAATATGGACATTTCATAATCTAAATACTTGGGATTTACGCTCAAACACTACAACTAGTGTTAATACCAAATATAGAACGCTAAATCTGTTGTGTCAACTAGTAATTAGTGTATCAAAGTATCTCAGGTCTTTTTCTAGCCTCGGTTTGCTCTTTTTGTCTCCAGGGGGAAAATTATGACAACTAGTTGAGGAGAAAATGTCTTCAATAAGAGATTCTTACTCTATCTTTTTGATATTAATGATTTAGCCTTTCTTCAAAGCCCATGAGTCTTTTCTGCTCATATTCAAAACTTGCTTTAGTGTCAGCCTTTGCTTTCTTGACAAAATCTCCCAACTCCTGCTTGTGTTTTTCTAGGGCATTTTTTAATTTACCGTTTATTTCGCTTGTATTTCTTCCCTGCCTTTTTGCCTCCTCCATCTGGCCTAGGGCTTGCGTAAAATAATTTTCAGCTTTTGAAACTGTTGACAAAGCTAAGGAACTTTTTCCTTTATTAAATAAAAATATGCCCGCATTCAATCTTTTGTCGGCTTGAAGCAGATCAAATTCTGCTTTTTTTAAAGGATCTGAAATTAGAAAGCCAACAGTCTTATCCCTAATGATTCTTAGAAAATACAAAGGACTATCCGGCAAAAGTCCGGGATAAGGCAGTTCGTAATTATTTTGTTGCTGTGAACTCGAAGAGGCTGTTAAATTTTCCGCTACAACATATGCTTTTGCAGAAAAGGTAAAACTTAATAAAAAGATTAAAAGAGAAAATGCCAGGAAATAAAACTTTTTCATATTTTATCTTTTTGCTATAACCGTAAGCCAATCGCTCTGCAATTCTTCAAAGGGTTTTCGGAAAAGATAATCCCAATTTCTTCCGTCAAACGAAGATCCATAAAATTCAATTTTAGTAAAGCCATTTTTAGAAAGCGTTTCTTTCAGATCTTCTTTTACAACATAGGCCAAAAGACTGTTTCTAACCCCGGAGGATTTCCATCTCTCGCCTGATGAAACTAAAATAGCAAAGGTTTTCAATATTGTTTTTTCTTTTTGATTTGGCTCATCATAAAATTCCAAGAATGCATATTCCTTGCCTGGTTCATCTTTTATTTTTGCGAAGCTAAAGCTTAAAAATCTTCCTTGCGTTTTTAAAACTTTTTGAAAATTGGTAACTTGAAATATCATAACCCCCTTATCGGCTACAAGCTTGGCTGCATCTTTAATAGTATCTTTATATCTATGCGGATTATGGGAAATTGTGTTGCCTAGAAAAAGGATCGCATCAAAAGAATTTCTTTTGAATTTAGAATATATCTTCTCCATATCGGCTTCTATGAATCTCCCTTTACTTTTTGCTGTTTCAGGTGTGCCTTTTTTCCTTTTATTGGCTTCACTTATCATAGCTTTGCTCCTGTCAATGCCCACAGCGTCAAATCCTCTTTTTGCAAAATCAATTACATGGTCTCCCGTGCCGCATCCGATATCAAGAATTTTTTTAACTTTATTTTCCGAAAATACTTTCAAAAGATCAGGGATTTCGTGCTTAAGCCTATCCTCTACACTAACTGCAGCATAATATGTCTTAGAAAGCCAATCTGTATAATCCTGAGCCTCTGAAAACAAAAGCTTGTCTCCAACCAAGGCTCTAAAGATGTCTCCTTTTGAAATAATTCCAACTAAATTCCCCTTATCATCCACCACAGGAAGCCTGCCTATTTTTTCTATAGACATGAGGGAGTGAGCCCTCAAAAGAGGCGTTTGCGAAGTGACAGTTACGAGCTTCTTGCTCATTATTTGATCCGCTCTCATTTCAAAAATGTGTTCTATTTTTGCTTCCATTCCTTCAAAGTCCGAAGATCTGAAAGGATCTTCCACATATTCCTGAATAGATGGATAAAACTTGGCTAAAATATCTTTCTCTGTAATAAATCCTATAACTTTTTTATTTCTGCAAACAGGAACACCATTAATACCGCGGCCGAAAATAAGAATGGCTAGCTTTTCAACCGTTGTGCTTTCTAATACAGAATCTACGTGCCTTGACATTGCATCTGCAACCTTCATAATCGTAATAACTTTAGCACCAAACTTGCCAAATATCAAGCATTATGCTATATTACCATGCCCAATATGCGCACGTTGCATATTTGGTATTAAAATTATGGCAAGACTAGAAACAATACAGCCAGATGTTTCCCTGGGGAAAAAAACAAAAGAGAAAATAAGAGAAGATTTGATTAGATCGGAAATAATAAATAAATATAAAAAACCAGCTTTTAAAAGGCCCGATGCTTTGACCCAACCAAAAAGCTCAGAACTTCTAAGTCCCGCTGAAAGAGCAAGCGAACTTATGCTAGACCTACATTTACAAGTCTCTCCCACTCTTTCCAACATTGTTGATCATGGAATAGGAAGACAACCTATAGGTAAAGTTTCAGGAAGAAAAGGAGAAGATTCGCTCATAGGAATTGATGAAATAGCAGACTTATTAGTAAGAGACGCATTGAAGGAATTAACGAAAAAACATAAATTATCATTGGCAGTATTTTCTGAACATGGCACCTACATAATCGGAGAAGGAAGACCTGAATTTTTTATAGCTTTAGACCCTTATGAAAATTCCGATGAATACGAAAAAGGACTTGATACGAACGGCCATCTGGTAGCAACCATTTATGATATGAACGATCAACCCGTAGCTGCCGGGGACAGTAATTTAGTCTCGCAACATGCGGTCATAAATTATCATAATAATAACTGGGAATTGAATAATAAGACTAGGGAAGCAAAGCAACTTTTTCCCCCACGGCTTGTAAGAAGCATTTCTGATCCAAAATGTGTCATTGCCTGCTATATTGGAAGAGATAAATACTCTCGTCCTTTTAATGCAAATCTTGATAGGTTAAATAAAGATAGGAATCCAAAAAGTACGTTCCATGGAAAAGCAGGAACTCACATTTATGAAGCGCTAGTTAGGGGAGCTGTAAGCGCAAATGTAATGATCGGATCCAGTAGGGAAAACCGAGGCGAGCCAGTAAGTGAGGTCTGGCCAGCAAAAGGGTTATTGCTTAAAAATTCCAAAATCAAGATATACAGCGTAGACAAAGAAGACGGACATCTGGAAGAGCTCAAAATGAATCATAAACGTTATCTAGATAATCCCAATCATTATGCCAAAGACCGAATAGATTTCCTAATCTCAGCTAATCCAGAACTCGCAAGACAAATAAGAAATTATGCTTTTACAAAACCATTCCCAGGATGGAATGACTTCGTTGGGAAACTTTAAACTTCATTTATATCCCAATTTCTCCAGAGCGAATTTTAGTGTTTCCTCTTGATTGTGTGAGTAGGTATTAATAATTAAATCGTAGTATTTCTTGTCCCAATAATTCCAACTTTGGTCTCCGTTAACATATAGTCTCCTCCACTTTTCCAGATCATTTTCTTCTCGGTCTATAACTTCCTCTTTTGCCTGCTCTATTGAAATTTTTTCCCGGTTTACAAGTCTATCTATTCTAATGTCTACCTTATCTTCACCTGACTCATCTTCACAAATAACTGCGATTTTGAAAACTCCCGGAATTTTCTGCGCATTAAATCCGGCAAGTTTCGTTTCTAAAATTAAATTTTTCCCATTGGTTAATATCTTCTTTAAAGAGCTGTCAAAATCTTCATCTTCTTTGTCGGGACGTAAATCAGTATCTTTTTCTTCCAGCCCCATTTTTGTGCGGACTGCTTCCCAAAAAACCTCTCCCCCCTCCACGTGATGCCAACCTAAAGCTCCTGCAAGTTTATGGCCTAAAGTTGTAGAACCCGAGGCGATCCGGCCGGAAATAGTAATCATGCGGACATCGGGGATCTGAACTGGTTCTTTTTTCATGATTTTACTGCCTCCGCTTCGCCACGAGGCGAGCCAACCAAAATTACTTCTTCAACTAACCTACTCGCATAACCTGCTTCATTATCATACCAAGCAATTATTTTAACCATATTCCCCCCAACAACCTGAGTCAGAGATAAATCAACGATTGAGGAACAGGGATTTCCAATAACGTCGCTGGACACAATTGGGTCTTCCGTCACCTCCAATATACCATTGTATACGGAATTTTGAGCTTCTTTCTTAAATACTTCCTGAATTTCTTCCTTCGTTGTTGATTTTTTTAATAAAAATGTAAAATCACATAATGATCCCACCGCTACGGGAACTCTGATTGCCAACCCATTGAATACTCCAACTAATTCCGGTATTACTTCTCCTGTTGCTGTTGTTGCGCCGGTTGAAGTAGGAACTATATTTTCAGATGCTGCCCTAGCTCTTCTATAATCTTTGTGTCCGCCATCCTGGAGCCTTTGATCAGATGTATATCCATGAATGGTTGTCATCATTGCTTTTTCTACTCCAAAATTGTCAACCATAATTTTTGCAACCGGTGCTACACAATTGGTTGTACAGGAAGCATTGCTGATTAAATTCTCGCCTTTATAATTTTTGTCATTAACTGATAAAACGTACGTTGCAATTCCTTGTCCTGAGCCTGCCGAAGGATCCCCCTTGGCTGGAGCTGATAAAATTACTTTTTTGGCTCCTGCAGTTAAATGAGCCTGCAATTTTTCCTGTGTTAAAAAATTTCCGGTTGATTCAATAACAACGTCAACACTTAAATCTCTCCAAGGCAACAAACTTGGATCTTTTTGCGAAAAAACCGGAATTTCCTTATCGTCTATTATTAATGAGCCGATTTGATCCTTATATTTAAGATTTGAGTTTTGAAACTTAATATTATGATCCATTAATGGACCATATGAGGTGTCATATTTTAACAAATACATCCACCCCTTAATGTCTGTTGAGAAACCTGCATTAATTGCAACTACTTCAATTTCTTCGGCATGTTTTTGCAAAATTACCCGGTGCGCTACTCTCCCAATTCTTCCGTATCCATTAATCGCTACGCGTATCATACAATTAGTATAAAGGTTTTAAAAAAATCCATCAAGTCTTAAACAAAAACCTTATAGTTGTCCAGGTTGGGATACATACCGTACAGTTGATAAGTTTTGAAAGGATCATATAATGGCTCGTACATGCGGGCATTCAAACAGTTTCCAAAGATTCAGGTAGCAACAAGTAATTTATCTAAAGAC